>Ga0209190_1000933_pt1 | contig 20872 bp, 23 predicted proteins | sample M_140205_XF_Meta_FD_187315 | JGI IMG/M metagenome (GOLD analysis project Ga0209190, IMG submission 187315) | Freshwater microbial communities from Lake Montjoie, Canada to study carbon cycling - M_140205_XF_MetaG (SPAdes) (version 2) | ecosystem: Environmental > Aquatic > Freshwater > Lake... | reverse complement strand
GAGTTTGGGTTAAAAACTTTTCTTTAGTTTTTCTTTTTATGATTGAACAAATAATTTCTTTTTTTGTTCTTGTACTTCTTTCTTCTGATAGTGGTGTTGGTGTTGGTGATTTTCTAGTTGGTTTTGTTGCCATTATTTTATTTTTTCTTTTTTAGTATCGGACAGTTCTCGTTGATATATGCTTTCATTTTTATTGGGACTTTCATAAATCCAAATTGTTTCTTTTTTTTAATTCTACTTGAGTTGAAATCCACTCGTAGGTTTTTTGAAGACCTACTAACAATAGTTGATTAACTTCCCAACCAACCTTTTCTTTGTAAAGTTTGTTGTCGGAATTACGACCTTTAACACCTAACGGACATTTAAATCCATATTTTGAAACGAATTCATCCCCTTCAATGTTTTGAATATTAATATTTTTACCTGAAATTTGTATTGCCATCGATGCTAATTTATTAATAGTGACCATTTCTTCTGACCCAATATTCACAGGACCTAAAAAGTCACTTTCCATCAATCTTAGAATCGATTCAACACACTCATCAATATATAAGAATGAACGAGTTTGTTGACCATTACCCCAAACTTCAATAGTTCCACCATCTTCAGTTTCAGAGGCTTTTCTACACATTGCTGCTGGCGATTTTTCTCTACCACCCATCCATGTACCTTGTGGCCCAAAAATGTTGTGGAATCTTGCAACTCTAACATCTAAACCATAGTTTCTATTAAATGCCAAGTATAATCTTTCTGAAAATAATTTTTCCCATCCATATTCAGAATCAGGATTTGCCGGATATGCTGAAGATTCTTCACAGTTAGGGTTTAATGGGTCTAACTGATTATGTTCAGGATACATACATGCAGATGATGAATAGAATACTTTTTTAACTTTTTTAATAACACATTCGTGAGCAACATTAAGATTTATTGTTGCAGAATTGTACATAACATTTGCATCGTTTTCACCTGTAAAGATATACAATGCTCCCCCCATGTCCGCAGCCAATTGATAAACCTCATCAACACCTTCTTCAATCACTAACTTAACCACATTAGGGTCAGTTAAATCACCTAAGATAAACTCATGACAAATCTCATCATGTGAAAAATACTCATGTTTTTTTATATCACATATTCTTACGTGATTACCTTCTTCTTTTAATCGTTTTGCGAGGTGTCCACCTATGAACCCTCCACCACCTAAAATTACTACTCTTTTCATTATTTAAAATATTTTTGGTATATGTCAAAATATTCGACAGTTTTATCAGGAAGTAAATCCCTGTAGTTATGTAAATTCTCCAATAAAGGTAATGTGCCTCTATAACCGATAACTTCGTTTTCTAAATTTTTTACCAAGTCTTGTGGATTTCTTGCTTGGTAAACTGATGCTTTTGCAAAGATTACTGAATTAGGAAAGTGATGTTGCATCACATATGACCCCCAAATATCATCCATTCTACCTGTATATGGGAATACTGTATAATATTTCAAAACACTTCTATGAATAAATGTATTTTGTGAATTGAATGGTGTTAATTGTTTTGTTGTAAATGGTTCAAATGGTTTGAATTTTACAATTGGTTTTTTACTTAATCGACAAATTGCATCAATATCAGGGTCTCCATCCCAAAACTCTGCTTGAACCATAGGAGTGATTTTTGTTTTACCTTTGTATTCAATATTATTTTTAACTTGTAAATGTTCAATTGGAAATCCTCTATGCCATAAATCTTTATGTTCTGTTGTTGAGATTGCGTCAAAATAAGGACAAGACATATTCTCATATTCGTCAACTTCAATTGTTTGACCTAACATAATATTATCTCCCCAACTATCGTATGGGATATTATCATCATCAACTGTTGCAACAATTTCAGCACCTTGTTGATATGCATAAACAAATCCAATGTTTCGTCTTTGAATGGTTTTCCATCCTATAATTTCCGATAACTCAGGGTACAATTCTATTTGTTTTTCAGGGTGTAGATATAAAACATTTTTAAAATCAGATTCTAACTGCCGATACATTTCATGAGGGGTTTTAGTATCTCCCACAATTACAAAAGTAAAATCTTTTTTATCTGCTATAGATGCGAACTTAAGAGTCGCCTCAGTTGGTTCATTAATTGTTGTTGTAATTATAAATTTTTTCATAATAATTCTGTTATTTGTCCGTTAAAGCTCATTCCATGTTTATTGTTTTCTGTTTTTTCGTTAGAACCATGATTATGGTAATTAGGGTATTTTATTCCGGCTGCCTTTAGTGTATAACCAACTTTTCTAAATGCTGACATCATGCATTGTTCTGCCTGTGGATAACATTGAAAGCAGTCTTGGTGTGATTCTGATAAAGGTTTAATTGTTTTCCACCCCCAACTACAAACAGCATTTTGCCAATACCCAGTATTTAGTTCTGAATCTCTCATAAACCAATTAGGGTCTAAAATACCGTCTCGATTAAATAAAACCAAACCATCATTTTCTTCTCTAATATTAGTCTCGTGACCAATACCATTATTATAGTTAGGATTTCTTAAGGACCTACTGTTAAATGTGTATATACAATCCTCTTCAACATCTAAATTTTTAAATTGGTCGGTATAAATCGCATCAATATTAGATAAAAATTTAATATCTTCAGGGTTTGAATTTTCATTAATATAGTTAAACATTTCTTTCATAGAAATAAGATGTGACCTATCTAAATTAACAACGTCAACAACATCCGATTGGAATTGTTTATAATATTCATAATATTCCAAGTTTTCACATAAAATGTGAATCTTATCAAAAATTTTACTATTCCAATTAATAACGTTAGTTATTTCAATATTTCTTTCTTCCGTTTTATATTTAAAACCATCAACAATTTGTACTAAGCTCATGTTTAATTATTTGTTATAATACATTTTAATACTTGGTCACCATAATCAGCAACTAAATCAAATGCTTTTTGAATATCCTCAAATTTAAATTCGTGAGAAATTATTTTTTCAATATTTTTATCTCCCGTATAATGTTTAACACAATCATCTAATGTTTGATTTGACCTTCTAACATTTTTAATGGTTAACTCTTTGGTTCTCATTCTATGTGGATTATAGTTTACGAAATCTGCTTCAGGAATACCAATTAAGGCAACTTTACCATTAACAGATGAAACATTAATACAACCATCAATTGATTCTGCAGTTCCTCCAGTATCAATCGCCATTGTTGTTCCCATACCATGGGTTAATTCTTTAATCTTTTTGTTATAATCATCCGCTAATAAAAATGATTCTGATGCTCCAAATTCTTTTGCGAATTTAACTCGATAAGGTAGTTTATCCACCATAAAAATATCTTTAACACCTGCCTTTTCTAAAATAGAATACATACAAAGTCCTATTGGACCGGCACCAAATATTGTCGCAGATTCAGTGAATTTAGGTTCTATTAGATTTGAGGTGTGAAGACATACCCCTAACGGCTCTAACAAACTTGCCAAATTATATGACATATTATCAGGTATTTTAACAAGTTGTAATTCTTCAACTATTACATAATCAGCAAATGCACCTTGAGCGTTTGCCCCCATGAACGTTCCTTTTTCACAAAGATTATGTTTACCTTTCATTGACCAATATGATGTTACACACGGCATACCAGGTTCTACGGCAACTCTGTCTCCTTCTTTAAATTTTTCTGACCCGTTTGAATCAACAATAATACCCGCAGGTTCATGACCCATATACATAGGTAAAGGATTTTTAAACGAACCTAATCCACCTTCTTTAAAATAATGCATATCGGAACCACAGATTCCGACAGATTTCATTGCGACTAATATTTGCCCCTTTTTAAGTTTTGAAATTTCTTCTTCAAAAATTTCAATTTTTCTAATTTGTGTTAGTTTTGCTACTCTGTTCTTCATAATCAATTATCGCTTGTTTTAATATATCACAAATGTAATCCACCTCTGTAACCGTTAATTCGGGATATAATGGAGGACAGATATGATGATTACAATAGTAATCAGTATTTGGTAAATTTACATAGAAAAATTGTTCTTTATATAATGGTTGTAAATGAACGGGTATTTTATATACCTCACCAGTTAATGATATACCATTTTCTTTACAATATGTTTTTAACCAAGAACTATCAATTGGGGTTGTAATAATTGCTTTATAATAAGAACAAACTCCTTCGCCTTTTTGTTTAATGACATTATATTTGGTGGATTTTAAATTATCATAATATCTATCTAATAACATTGACCTTCTACCTATTCTAGACTCAACTCTATCACATTCAATACTACCTAATAAACCTGTAAATTCATTAATTTTAAAGTTATTGCCTTCATGGTTCACAATAATTCCCGCATCATTAATGTCCCTACCAAAATTTTTAAGGGATTTCATTTTTTCATAATAATTTTTATTGTTTGTTGTGACAATTCCGCCTTCTCCAGTTGTCATTACTTTAGTTGGAAAAAAAGAAAAACAACCAATGTCTCCAATTGTTCCTGCTCTATATTTTCCACGATAAGATAGATGAGCGTGAGCAGCGTCCTCAATTAATGGAACATTCATCTTTTTACATAACTCAACAATTTTAGAAATCTTATGTGAAATTATACCGCCAATGTGAACAATAATTACCGCTCCAACATCGGAAGTCAACTTTGATTCCAAATCCTTTGGACATAATGAAAAAGATTCATTTTCCATATCAACTAATTCAACAATACCCCCTGAATTAGTTACAGCAACACTGGTCGCAAAAAATGTATTTGACGGTATTAATACTTTTTTTCCATGAACATTAATTGCCTTTAATGCCAACTCAATTGCGGTGGTACCATTAGAGCATGCCATGGTATATTTGGATTTGACTAAGTCACCAAACTTAGATTCAAACTCAGTAACATATTTAGATTCTCCTAATGGTCGGTCTGAAGATAATATGTCCCAAGCACCCCTAAGGAATTTTAATTTTGATTTAAAATCGAATTTTAATTTAAAGATTGGAATTTTCATTATTTATAATATTTTTTAATTTTTGATGGTACTCCCGCAACCATAACATTAGATGGGACATCTTCAATTACAACTGAACCAGCAGCGACCGTTGAATCATTCCCAACTTTGATGTTAGGGATAATAGTTGAGCTTGCACTAATAAAAGAAGACTCACCAATTTTTACATAACCACAAAGAGTTACATTTGGCGATATTTGTGAAAAACTATCAATATGACAATCGTGTTCAACAATTGAACCTGTATTAATGATTGTACAATCTCCAATATAGGCATCAACATGGATTACCGCATTTGGACAAATTAAATTACCATTACCGATTTTTTTTGTTGATATGATTGCAGATGGATGAATACAATTTATTGGTTCTTTTTTTGTATATGACTTAATTAGTTCATAATGTTTTTTTCTAATAAGGTTATCTCCTGTTGCAATAAAATAATCTACATTAGACTTTTTAATATATTCTAAAGATTTTTCAACTGTAGAGTATAATCTATTAATTTGGATTTCATCTGCAAAACATTCAGCATAATAAAGTACGTGATGAGGGTGAGTCATTTTAAAAATGTTTGTTGCTATTTTAGCCCCTGATGAGCCTCCAACAATTAAGATTGATTTACTCATATTAATTCAATTGGCAAATTTTCATTATACATACCCCATTCATCTGAGTTAGATGTGTTTGTAAAATCTCGTATGATAGAATTTTGGTCAGACATTGGAGGTACAGATTCATCTTCATCTCTATCGCCACTCTTACCGTGATTTAAATGAAATATATAATGGTCTAATACTTGGATTTTAGAATAAAGTGATGCTTTTTTCATTACGTTTGTATCAATACCACATCCAAACAATATTGATTCTTCAAAACCTTTCATATGGTTCCATATGTTTTTGTGACCAATTTGATAGTCACCACAACAATTAATCAGAGACCATTTATCTGTTTCACTTTCAAATCTTTCTTTAGTTCTATAACCATCACGATTATCCCATAAAGATTTGTATAAACTATTGTAATCGTTAAATGACAAATGATGTGATTCATCAACATCTCTTCTTGGAACTGTATAAAATACATTTTCCTTTAGGATTGAATCTTCAAGAGGTGTTGTTACAATATCAATATTAGTCGAAATAATATAATCATGAGATGCCCGTCTTAATCCAATATTTCTACCAATAGATTCAATCATACTATAGTTTGCAATCTCAGGATATTTTTCTTTTAAAAATTCTTTAGGAACTTGAATATATTTTAATTTTCCTGTTTGAGGTAAATTATGTTTAATGTTAGAAATAACACCTTCACCATTCTTAGTTTTCCAATCTACAAAAATAACTTCATCATGATGTTCAATTAAGGATAATAATGCCATAGTAGTTCTTTTGTATAAGTTTCCACCATAGTTATCGTTTTTTGATGTTAGTATTACCGATTTTTTCACTAAACTCTTTTATATAATTTATCGCAAAACATTTTACCATTAACAGAACTTCTATGTGTGGAGCTATCTTTAACATGAACAAATCCTTTAGATAGAATTGATTCATTAACTTTAAAATCAAATTCAGAACCTAAATCGGTAACCTCAATGATTATATAGGTGAAATTTTTTAGTTCATCACCAATACCTTCAAGTACCTGTAATTCCGTCCCTTCAGTATCAATGTTCAATAAATCATAATTTGAAAACTCTAATCCTTCTCTTTCAAACAAGGTTTTAATTGTTATTGTTTTAGTCATAACAATATCACCATCTTGTTCTAACAAAGAACTTGAGTCCACATTAGATGGCGGACAGTATAATTTCACATCCAAATCATCAACATTCCATGCGGCAAGATTGTAAACCTTTTGACCAAATTTTTCAATTTCCCCTTTAAAGATTTCGTAAGAGTTTGGATGTGCCTCTAAAAAAATAGAATTACTTCCACAATAATGTGCGTATTGTTTAGCCTCCCATGCATCCCAGGCTCCAATATGTAAAACTCCTTTAGGTGTCCAATCTAAATTATAAAATAGACCTTTGTTGTTTCCAAAATTTACGGTACCAACGTCGTTTGGGTCTTTATCCCAAAATGCCCCAAATAAACTCATATTATTTTTTTTTTATTATTTTTTCTGTCTTGGATTTGACATTATTTATTTGTAAAATTTCCCAATTATGGGTATTTTCACGTATCCTGTTTCCTTATCCAAATAAGTATTTGATTCAAAGTAATTTTTTAATTGTGTTTTAATACTTTTTATTATAATGTGTAGTCCCAATTTTTTGGGAATAATTCCGAAACGTGAAAATAATTCGGAGGGTTATGTTTTGAATAAACGGTTACGTTGTTTAAGTTAAGTTTAGTTAAAAGATATAATAAAGATGTTTCGGCAGTGTAAATATGTTTTGCATTTAACATAATTCCAATCCAATCAAAAATACTAAAACCATCAATATATGTCATCTCTATAGAGTTTTCGTAATTACCCATATGAATACAATTTTGAGAGTTTGGAGGGGACCCAAATTGTCGATTTACAAAATTATATTCAGAATTGGTAATGTTTAATAGTTGAATTAATTCATTTTCTTTTTGAAAATTTCTCTCAAATTCAAAAAAGTTAGACCAGTCATGATAGTCCATACCCAAAGTATTGTATTTGGAATACATGACAGATTTATTTGGGTAATTCCTGTCAAAATTTTGTATTGGTAAATAAAGTAAAGAATCATCAATTTGAATTGGGTTTGAACCTCCTTGGAGATAAACATTTTTAAAGGGAAAATCATCATTTTCATTAACAAATGAAATTCCTTCAACTTTAATATAATCTTTTACAAATTCAAATTCTGATATTACAGGCCAAAGTATATCATATCCTTCAGAAATATAATGTTTAGCGATTTTTTGTAAGAAAAAAATGTCACCAAGACCAGCTGGTTGGCGAATTAAACAAGTTTTAGACATAATTAATCAAATAGTTTTCAAAAATCCAATCATCAAGAACACTGTATTTTTGTACTCTTTCATAATTATCTTTTATTGCGTTTATTTTTGAATTATATAATTCTTCTGTTAGTGTTGAAACATCAAATGTTCCATCAAAAAATATAATTCCGTCAGAATTAAAGTAATCAACAACTTTCTTTGTCCCCATGTAAATTGGAATTGTTCCTGTTGCAAAACAATCTAAGATTTTTTCAGTAAAATATGTGTCATACGTGTCATTTTCAGCGCAAAAAGAAAAACGGTAATCATTCAATCCAATTTCTTTGTTTGGGATTTCTTGTATACCTCTTCCATACACATCAATTTTATCTTGATTTGCCATTGCAAAATCATGTCTAATTTCATGTTGTGTAGTCCATCGCTTGTTTGACGTAATCATGGACGCCATTTTTGTTTTTGGATGGATTCCAAAGTCTTTAATATAACTACCATATGCTGGCGTCCATTTGAATTTAGAATGTAACGATAATAATTCATCATTATGAGTCCAAATCTGTTCAAAAGTATTCAGTACATCATCTAAATTAGATTTAATATTCTCTACGGCACCTCCATCAAATTTCTTTGATTCTAATACCCATAAAAATTTTTTCCTATTTCCACCATCTACTTTATGGTCTTCAATTCCTTTAAATAAATCATTATCTAAATAAACCGAAATTGGATTATCATAACTATTGAAACACCACTCAATATGAACTGGCGGTTTGTTTGCTGTTGACCCTTTGTCATGAGCAAAATTTCCTGATAACATGTTTAACTTAACCATCCGTCTTCATATTTTACATCTAATACCGTCCAATTTGACTCGTATATATCTTTATAGTTTTGAGGTCCTCTTGGTCCAAACCAAATTGAAGGAGCTACTATTTTTTTATTTGCGTTTGTATTTAAAAAAGTTGCCCACCATGAAAAAGTAGAATTGACCATAATGTGATTCTTACATAAAGACATTAACCACATTTCTTTATAATCCTCATCTTCTACGTAAGTTACATTTTCAAATTTAAGATTTTCTTTAACCCAATTTTTATCATCGCTAAATACAAATACGTGAGTATATTCCCCAATTTCATTCAACGCTCTTTCAACGTATTTTTCATTTGCAATTGGGTGAATATCAGGATTCATAAAACAATCACCTCTACGAATGTGAATTGATAAAGTATTTTCTTGTTTTAATTCAGGATATTTTTCATACACTTCAGTTATGAATTCCTCAGATGGGGAAAAAGTTTTTCTAATTTCATCATCAAACCCTAAAAAGTTTTTACTGCTTTGAAAGTAACCATCAAACACGGTATTATGGTCTTTTGGAAAAACATCACTATATTCCCAAGGACCTTCCGTAACTTTTTCAAATCCATCAATACTATCAACAAATTTTAGGTTTCTAAAAACATTGTTGACATAATTAGAGGCTTGTCTACCTTGCATTGGTGTCCATGACTGAGGAACAAAAACAACTTCTCTATTGTATTTCATACCTTCTGCCAATGCGTGAGCCGCTTGAAATATTTGATTTCCCAAACCACCCATTAAATTACACGAAATTAGATTATTCATTTAATTAATTTATTTAATTTTTGTTTATTTCTTATGATATTTGCGCATCTTGATTGTTCTGTTAATCCACCACCACTTGCACTTCCATCTTTATGGTCATTGTATGGTGAATTTCCGTTATAAATATATAATATTTTTGGATTAAATAAATAGTGTTCCTCACCTGATAATTCTAAAAGTGGTATGGTATATGCCACATCTGCAGCAGATTTAAAATAGGTTCCGTCTTCATGTTTAAAATAATCTTTGGGTATTGATTTCCATAAGAATGATTTCCATGTTCTTAAATGTGAAAATGTAAAAACACTTGACCTAATCTTATTAACATCAGCTTTTGATGAAAACCCACTCAAACCATTAGAGTACTTAAAAGAACCATTTGTCAACCAAACATTCTTATTGTTGTACATTTTACGAATATCACCAATAACTTCGTTACCCAATAAAAAATCATCACCATCTAATTCAACAATAATATCGTCATCATTAAATGTTGAGATTAATTCATCTAAGTTTTTAAGTTTAAATTTTTTTTCGGTATTTACTACTAAATGAAATCTATCATCATCCGAAATTAATGATTTAATAATAGAAACTGATTTATCATTCGACATATCGTCTATTAGATATACCTCAAAATCTTTATCAATTTGGTTTTTTAATGTTCTAATACAATTTGTTATGTATAATTCCGCATTCCAAAAACAACTAACAACTTTAATCATTATTGTAAATTTATTTTATAACCTTCAGGATTAGTGCCAACTTTAAAGAATTTTAATCTACCATTGTAAGATTCACTCAAAGAGTTCAATTCTTTTGAAACAGAGTCAATTTCAATTACATTTAACATGTAACCTTCGTCAAGTAGGTCAATACATAATTGAAATTGTTGTGATTCCTCAGTAATATCAGTACCTTTTTTGTATGTGATATAATTCATTACAAACGGAACAGTTTTGTCAGGATTTTTTCCAATATAATATTCTTTTAAGAAATTAGCGTGTTCCTTATTAAAATTATCTACTGTTAATGGTAAATTAAGTTCCATCCCAAGATTTTTTGCATAATGACCTAAAGCTCGATTATCTCTTGGTAAACATGGTCCGCCAAATCCAAATCCATAATTCATATATTTTTTACCAACTCTAGTGTCCCCACCAATTGCGGATAATACCATACTAATTTCATTTTCTAATCCAGATTTAATCATAATATCACCCATCATATTCGCATAACTTATTTTTGTGGTTAAAAAACAATTAATACCTATTTTAGTTAATTCCGCAGCTTTTGGGGACATAACGTAAGCATTAACTGTTGTAGTTTGGATTTTATTATAAATGTCAATCAAATCATCACCTAATTCAGTATATTCTGTACCAATCAAAACAATGTCGGATTGTTCTAAACCTTTAACAATTTCACCTTGAGCGATAAACTCAGGATTGTATGCGACTTGTACATTAAACATGTTTAATCTTTGTTGTACCTGTTCTGTATCACCAGGGTTGGTAGTACATCCTACAATAACTTTTTTACCATACAATTGAATATCTTGACTATTTGCGCTATAAAAGTCTGATACAATATCAAAAACTTTTGTAGTGTCATAATCACCAACTAATGTGGATGGGGTTGAAACAAAAATAAAAATAAGGTCAGAATTTTTAATAACCTCAATATTATTTGTTGTTGCGCTAAATTTAGTTGTGTCTAACAACATTGATTGAATCAATGGTTCATTTGTAATACAAATTTTTTGATTAAGATTAAATACATAATCTTCTCTTATATCAGATACAATTACGTCATAACCATTTTTTTCGCAAAGTAGGGCAAATGTTAAACCAAGCCTACCAGCGCCTATAATACCTATTTTCATAAAATTTTATTTTTGTTTAAATCAAAAATTGGGATTGGGACCATTTTGTGTTTATTTTTGTGATTAAGGATTTGATATATATTTACCACATCATGTTCTTTTTCAGTGTGAAATTCTTTATCTTCACCATATTCCATTGCCCACTCTAACTCTTCATAAGTTGCGCCAATTTGGGTCTCATCAACTCTATTGTCATCCCATAAACCATCTGTTGGTTCGGCATCAATAATTTCTTGAGGTATTCCTAAATGACGACTAAGTTCTCTAACTTCAGTTTTATATAAATCTGCGATAGGTGAAATATCTACACCACCATCACCATATTTTGTAAAAAACCCAACTCCAAAATCTTCAACTTTATTTCCAGTACCAACAACAATACCACCTTTACTTGCAGAAATTTGATATAATGTTATCATTCTTAATCTTGCTTTGGTGTTTGCAAATCCTAAGTCAGAAGGGTAATTTGAGGACATTAATTTATTGTATGAATTATAAATTAAACTTAAATCAATCTCTTCAGATTCAACTTTATATTGTTTTAAATATAATAATTGTTTCTTTGATAATTCAGTATTATTAGAATTGGAATTAATTGGCATACCAATAGCAATTGTCGGAATTCCTGTTTTGGCACATAATGTGGATACCACCGCAGAATCAATACCACCTGAAACACCAACAACCAATGTTTTTATATTATGTTTATTTACATAATTAATAATCCAAGTTTGGATTTTTTCGGATAAATTTTCATAATCAATTATTCGATTCATTCTAAAATTTTTATATATTCATCTTTTATTTTTTGTGCGACATTCATCGTATAATATTTCTCAATATCTGTTGGTGGTTCATGTTTTTCTTTAGATAAAATAAATCCACCAGAATCTACTTTATATATCCAACTTGATTTACCACACATCCAACTTTCAATTGTTGTTCTACCTAACTGAATACCTGCGGTTTCATATGATTTTAAAATAAAATCTTCAACTTTCCAAGTTGACGGGAAATATCTAACATGGTCTTCCAATAAAATATTTTCTAAATAATTTCCATTATTTTCACCAACCAACCAAAGTTCTTTTCCAATTTCTTTAGTATATTCAATTAAATCTAAAATAGATTCTTTTCTCAAATAATCTATAGTACCAACAAATAATACGTAATTTTCCTCTGACGCATTTTTTAATTGGAATTTTTCATTATCAACAGGGTTATAAATTACCTCAATTATTTCTTCAGGTAATTCAAAATTGTTCATCATGTGTTCTTTAATTTCAGGACGAATTGCAATGTATTTTTTAATTGTTGGGTCAACAACAGGGTCTTCTAATGAAATTACTTCTGAATGTATTGCACATATTTTAGGTAATTCAGGATACATGTTAAGGATTCTTTCGGCAACTGGTTTGTGCTGGAAATGAACGATATCATAATCTACTTCGGATACACGATATAATGCGTTTGGTGTTGATGGTTTAAACCCTTCAGGTGTATTTGTTCCCCATTGTCCATCACCAAGTTTGAAACCTGGTGCGTTTTCAAATGACACACATTTAATTCCAAGTTTTTTTGCCATGTCAGTTACAGGTCCACCAATTTGTGAAAGAACCGTAACACTACAGTTTAATTTAATTAAACTTTTAGCTAACTCAAAAACATATAACTCAGAACCTGTAAAGTTTCTAAAGGAAATACAAGATAATAAAACCTTTAATCGTTTATTAACATCAAACGGAATTTTTGATGGTAAGTTCCCCCCATATTTTTTAACAAAAAATTCTCTATTATCTTCCCATTGTTGATTGGTCTGACCAATTGACTTGTGAGTGATTCTAACGTTTGTGATAACACCAACCTTAACATCTTCTATATAATTCCTATAACAAAATGCAATGTCATAAAAATGAAACCCTTCAAACTCCTCGTCAAAAGTATATTTAATTCTTGATTTACTTAACGCAATAAACACACCATCAACAATAACAGTCGGTTTAATTGATTTACCTAAATCATCAGAGTATTTTGATGTCCATTTTTTTCCTTCACTCTCATGGTTAACAATACCAATCATGGTATTTCTTGAATCCCACCATCTACCTGTTTCTGGCATATTGGTAGTGCCCGCAACACCTAAGATACCGTAATCAGTTTTTTCAAAATGAGTTTTAATTTTGTGGAACCAACTTGATGTATCAAAGTAAATGTCATCATGACAAAGAACCACTATGTCAGTTTTTGATTCCTCAAGAATTTCATTATAAACTTGAGATAATGATTTCTCTCCGTTATTAATCTTTTCAATAACTTCTATTTTTTTAAACCCCGAACTTTTTTTTAAGTACTCGATAAATTGGGGGTTATGTTCTCTTGTTGAATATCCTACTGTAATCATTATTTAATATTTAAATTCCCGTACTTCCAAATCCATTATCACCTCTATCTTTTTCATCAAGTTGGTCAACTTTTTCAAATCTAACATATTCCCCATTTATGACAGGACATAGAACTGCTTGTCCAACTTTCATTCCTTTTGAAATTATTACGGAATGGTTATTTGTATTGAACACAATTACTTGTATTTCGCCCGTATATCCTTGGTCTACAGTTCCTGGTGTATTAAGAACGGTTAATCCTTGTTTAATTGCTAAACCACTTTTAGGTCTAATTTGAAGTTCATAACCTTTCTCAAAAGAAACTTTAATCCCTGTTGGAACTAAAATTCTACCAAATGGTTTAATTTCTAAATCTTGTGTTGAGTGTAAATCAAATCCTGAATCGGATAGGTATGCATATTTTGGGAAAACAGCATCTTTGTGAATTAATTCAACTTCAATAGTTCGTGTCTGAGAATTTTTAAAAAACTCATCATCTAAATCTTCAAAACCCTCTAAATCAACTCCAAAAAATTCTTCAAGTTCTTTTTGAGATTCTTCATCTGGTTCTATTCCAGCGTCAAATTTAATTTTTTCAAATTTTTCAAGAATGTCATTATAAATTTTTGGGTCAAATCCCATATTATTTAAATTTTTCATTATTTTAAATCTATTAATTTTTTTATTACTTCAATTAATACGGACACATCCTTTTCACAATACTTTACAATTCCCTCAATATCCTTTTTAATCCAAAAAGCTTCATGTACTTTATTCCCTGTTATCTCCATTGTTTTTGATGACTCAACACCCAAACAAACACACATAAGTTCAAGAGACGCAATAGAACCATATCCACCGTATTGCCAAACTTCTTTTGTGTCTAAAGCTTTAATTTCCCACGGTTTAGTGTCGTGACCAGGTAAAATTTTTGGTGGCATAATTCCATTCATAATCATTCGTTTTGCTAACATAGGGATGTCAAATCCCTTTACATTATGTCCACATAAAAAAAATCCTAGTTCTCCAACTCTATGTAAAAGTTTTTGAACATCTAATAACATTTTTTTCTCATCAGTATCACTAAATGATTGCATTTTAATTTCACCACTTTCAGTTACAAAGGCAACACTAATACAAGCAATTCTTGCAAATTCGGGAACTAAGGCAGAACGATTGACAAACATTTGAGAGACTCCATTAGCCCCATCTTCAGGAAATCTTTTTTGAAACCAATCAAAATAGTGTTCAAATTGAAATGAAAGGGATTCGTTGTTTTTAACTAATGAATCCCAATCAGGTTGTATTCCGACAGTTTCAATGTCTAAAAATAAAATTTTGGTTAATGGTATGTTAATCATATTATATTATTTAATTATTGATAAATAAAAAGCTCTTCTATCTTTTGTTACGTTATTTAAATCATACTTGTCTTTAACAGTTTCATATAATCTTTCTCCCATATCTTTTACCATGTTAGGGTTTTCAACTAATTTTTTAATATGTTTCGCCCAATCAGAGTGATTTCTATTTTCATCAACTAACATTGCGTTTCCATCAACAAAGTTACCGTGATTTAAACAATGTTTTAAATCTATTGTATATGGACCTAAATCAGACGCAATAAGAGCTTTTTTATAAAATCCAGCTTCAATTACTTTTAATTGTGATTTCATTCTATTAAACATTGTATTTTTAATAGGTGATAAAGATACATCAAATTTTGAATAATTTTTAGCGTAAGATGTTACAGGTTGAGTCCAAACTCTTACATATGATTCGTCATATTGATTTGGGTAAACCTCTTGAGTATAGTTTAATAAATACTTTTTGTAGTCTTCCGACACCAATACATGGTTTTGGGTAAATATTTTTTCGTACTGAGCCCAAACAGTCTCATGTGGCAAAATATCTCTTTTATTATGTTCACCTGTTTGGTTATTAATTTCAGTTACGGTTCCTCTTGTATCAAAACCACATAAAACAAATTGTAATTTATCTTTAAGATTAATAATCTTATTAAAAGATTGGTCTAATAATTGAAGGTCATGTAAATGAGAAGAACCACCTAACCAACCAATTCTTAATCGGTCTGATTCTAATGTTGGTTCTTTAAATTGTGTTTCATTTGGATTAATTGCGTTTGGAAAAACAAAAACGTTTTTATTAAATTTTCTAATTTCAGTTGCAAATATTTCAGTTGTTGTTGTAATATATGAAGCGACTTTAAGATTTGCAACAATTTTTTCATTAATCTTATTAAATTTAATAATATCATGAATTGGGTGTTCTTTACCTGGCATCCAATAATCATCAATATCAGCAACAGTGATTATCCCTAATAAATTTAATTTTTGAATTAATTCATGGGCTTTTTCAAAATCAGAACCAATACTTCTATGGAATACCACTATTTGATATTTAGACCAAAAGACCATATCATCATACTGTGGGTCAAATATAATATCAACATGAAATTCATCTGAATATAAGTTTTGTAAAAAAATATGAGGGTCTATTGAACGAAATTTTCCAACACCAGTTTTATCGCTAGGGATAACTAAAACATTAATTTTTTTTTCCATATTTTTTAATAACTTTTTAAGACTATTTAGTTTGTTATAAATTATAACAATATTCTTTTATATTATCAACTATTAAAAAATATAAATTAGTGTTGTGTGGGTAGTATATATTAGAGCACAAAAAAACCCTAAACTTTTTAATTTAGGGTTAACATATCTTGGTTAAGATACTTTTTTAATTTTTGTAATTTTACCTTCAAAAATATGTTTTCCAACTTTAAAATTAAAATTTTCATTAGATTTTTCAGAACTTTCAGTTATTAACCCATTTTCGGCAAATGCATTCTTAATCGCTTCATTAATCATTTTTTGTATTAATTTATAATTAACGGCACCATTTGTTGATGTCGATTGTTCTGTTTGTTGTATTTGTTGTGTTTGTTTTGCAGATTCAGGAATATATCCGCTGTTATTTTGTTTCATTAATCTTGTCGCTCTTTCAATAACTTCGTTAGAAATTGTGGTAGATTGTTGTTGAGGTTGAGCAATTGGATGCTCCATCATTAATCTTTTAATTTCGTCAGGTAATTTAGAATTTTTAATTGCGTCTACAGTTGGAATTCCGACTGGAGTAGTATTTTCTCTTGGTATGTGAGATAGGTAAGGTTGTTGCGATATGTTAGATTCCTGTAAAAATTCTTCAGGAATATTATACTTTGCCGTTGGAATATTAAATGATTCAGGTAAATTCATTTGTTGTAATGATGTTAGTGGCAGCCCACCATTCATAGAATTTGTATTTTTAATTCTATCTGCTTTATCCATAATTGCCTTTGATAATGCTAATTTTTCTGTTAATCTGTCCATATTATATTTATTGTATTAATGAGTCATCATTAAATGTTGCGTTTATAATCACACTAATCATACTTTTGTCTCCATTAAAATTATAACCAGGCTTAGGTTCATTGTAAACCTCACCAGTTGGTTTGTTTGATAATATTTTGTCTAGTCTAAATAATCTCCAACCTGGTAATGGTTGTTCACCATTATAACTTGTATGTGACGCTCCCTCACTATCCCAAGCTCTTAAAACTTTATTTCCCGATTTACTAACACCTAAACAGACAGGTTCAATTTGTCGTATACCTGTACCACCTGGCTCATCACCATTATAATTAATAATAATAATTTTTCGGTTTTTAATCGCATCAACTATGCTATCTAAAGAAGCGATTTCACAAATTAAACTTTTTAAAGCTCCATGAAGTTTCATTAGAAATTTGGGTATGTTTTTACTGCACTATATTGATTAATTTTTACTTCGCTTTTTCTTTCGGACACGTCTTCTATTGTTCCTGCAGTTGCATTATATACATCTAAGAAAATCCCCGTACCTCTACCTTTAGAATCTCCGTCAGCTATTGCATCTTTATTAACTGATGAATATTCATTTCCCGATTTATTATAGTTATTTTTAGGAATTAATTTTCCTCTCTCTAGTTCAGCAATAGATGAAAGAGTGTTTGGTTCTGTTTGATTTAAATCTACCGTAATTTGAGTTGCCATAATTTTATATTTTTGATATTATTTCGTTTATTCTCATAACATTTTCATTAACTGATGGAGTATATTTGTCCACAGTCTTTAAGTGTTCTTGAGATGTTCTTACATTTGTAAAATTTTTTTTTTCATGCGGGTCAATAAATTGATTCATCATGCCGGCATTCATCTTATTAGTTTTTGTATTGGCGATGTAATCCCTCATTTTTCTTAATTCATTGTTAACCCAATTTTTAATTTCAACACCACCATTTAAAATAAATGACGGCTCTTTGTGACTACCTTTAAAATTATCAAAAAAATTTTTAATTCTTTTAAGTTGTTTATATGTAATAAATTTTTGATTTTGAAGTTCTTTATTTCTTTTAAATCCTTCAGTATTCTCATCCGCATTTTTAACCATATGAAAAAATTTTTTCATATGTTCCCGTTTGTCAGATGGGAATTCAATTTCGTTATCGTATAAACTTTTATTCATTTTTAAACATCTTTAATAATTCAGAAAGAGAAATTCCTTGTTTTTCCGCTTGTTTTTTTAACGATAAAATATTTTTCTTTAAAATATTTGGTATATCTAATTCTTTTTTACCTATTTCAAGATTATCATATTTTTTTTTACCCATCAAAATATCTTCAACAACTTTAATCATTTTTTGTTTTTGGATTTCAGATAAAGTTGCTCTTGTTATAAAATTTTTATCATTATAGTAAGGCGAATTTTCATCTTTTTTACCTGTTGGGTCTTGTCCTTTTTGTTTTGTTCTTTTTTTTGCCTCATCAGGAGTCATACCCATTTTCTTAACTAAAAATTTAAAAGTTTCTTTTCCATCCATATCTTCAGTCTCTTCCCATCCAAATGGTTTTGCAATTCTTGGCATATCACTATCCTCAATATCTTCAATCTCTTTAACGGATTCTCTAAAATATGTTCTATATCCTCTTGAAATTGGGTCATTTGTAATACTAGCGGCAGAAACCGTTTGGTCCATAGTTTTTTTTGGGTGAAGTTTTGGGTCAACAATTGGGATTTTTGAGTTAGATAATGTCCCATCTAAATTTACCAATTCTTCTAAATCTTTTTTAAGACTTTTTGTTGTTTTAACTTTTTTATCTTTGGCAACTTTTTTAAGATGGTTTTTAACCATTTCACCTTTACTTTTTTTAAAGTGAATTATCTCATCTTTTTTACGAGCTTCGTTTAAATTTTCTTCCACAGAAAAGTATAAGGAGTATTTATCCCCCTTATCTCTTAATAAAAAATAATATGGAGAAGAATAAAATTCTTTGTTTATAGTAATCATCTTTCTTTTTTATCTATAAATATTACCTCATAAGGTATTTATCATTAGTATATGGCATATCAAAACATTAATCAGTATAATTTTCGTAAATGGGGAATAAAACCTGTCAACGAAATCACCGACATTTGCTTAGCATCGGACGAGAGGGATTATGACCAAGAAGTTGTTTTTTCACCTTTATTAATTGGTGAATTAGATGGAAACAGAATGCCATTTAAATTTGACTTCAATAGTTCAGGGACAACATTATGTCAAACATCAGCATGTTCTTTTGATTACCAAACAATTGTTTCAGAGAATTATTGGAACCCTGATGACATTGACCCCAACTTTTGTCCAATTGTCACACAATTATGTGATATTGGTTTAACAGGAATTGACAACGGACTGGTTCAAAACATGTCGGGAGAAACAATAGAAATTACAACAGGATTATATTCAGGTACAACGGATAAGTTTAGTCGATACAAATATGACAGGAGAATGAAACTTCATCCTATCACAGGTTTTACTACAACTCAAAACAGATTATGGAATGATAACTCATACACTTATGATTTAAATTATCAAAATGTTGGTGGAGATATTGGATATGTTGCAAACTTACAAGGTGGATTCTTCCAAGGGTTTTACAAAATACCGGGGTATGATTACCAAGTTTTTCCTCAAAGAGTTCCATTAGGTTGGACTGCTGAATTTATGTTAAAATATAGATGGACTGGTGATACATCAGGAGGACTTAACAATAGATATCCCGACAATAAGGGTACGTTCTTTTACATGGGGGCAAGAGCCGAGAATAAATTTTATCATTATGCTGATGGTAGTCCAAAACAAGATTCAGGATATACAAGAGTTACATCAGGTTTAACTTGTATGCACACTTGTGGTTGTGCAAGTAGTGCCAATACATCATCACAATGTCTTCAAGTATATCAACCATCAGGTGGTACGATTACAAATTGTACTTGTGGATGTGAGTGTGATTGTACAACAACGGCAGAATATCCGGAAAAAGACCCATTATATGATGAGGTTTCAAATGCGTTGTCTTTAAGATTAAGCGGTGACACGGGTAGTCCAAGATTATGTGTTAAGACATATAGAATAACAGGTGGGTGTGAAAGCACGGGAACTTGTTTAACAGGGATTACTTATGTAACGGGAACTTCATTAACTGAATGGTGTTCAACAAGAGGTATCTTTGACGATTGCTCAGGGACAACATATCAAAATGTTGAACATTGGGTTCAGATTGATGCCGTATTCCAAAGATATGAATGGTTGGATATCTGTGACCTTTACGATAAAGGTGGGCTTGGTCTGCTTGTTAAAGACGTATATTATGCAACAATCGAAGGTAGAAGTGTTACTTTAATTGAGCCTCCAATAACCCATGAGCAACCTTATGACCCAGCATCGACTGAAGTTGTGACATTCACAGATATGTGGACTGAAGAACAAAAGTATAGATTGGGAACACTTAAGTTTTATGTGAACGGAAAGTTATTCATGGTTACCGAAAACTTTGAAGAAATCATTCCAAGATTGTTAAACACTCCAAAAGAAAAACAAATTGGAGTTGGATATAACATTTCAATTGGTGG
>Ga0209190_1000932_pt1 | contig 20899 bp, 24 predicted proteins | sample M_140205_XF_Meta_FD_187315 | JGI IMG/M metagenome (GOLD analysis project Ga0209190, IMG submission 187315) | Freshwater microbial communities from Lake Montjoie, Canada to study carbon cycling - M_140205_XF_MetaG (SPAdes) (version 2) | ecosystem: Environmental > Aquatic > Freshwater > Lake... | reverse complement strand
GTTCGGCCTTGCGCGCAATGCTCACACAAGTACGCGACTCCAAACTAATAGAGGGATGACTAAACTAAACTAAACATAACTAAACTAAACCACGCAACATAACTAAACTAAACTAAACTAAACTAATAGTTTATGCACTTCGTCACCGCTCGGAGACAAGCTTAACTATGTTTCTCCAGTTTAGTTTTAGTTTCCAAGGTACTCTGACGGACCACCACCCCAGGCCGCTGTCCAGAAGAGGCCGGGGGGTCTTAGGTACCAAATCCCCCCTCTGTTAACCGCGCCAATATACCAAACCCATATGCCCAAGCTATGTTTCACGTGAAACACTACCCCCCCCCCGCCCTGTAGGTACCCGCTCTCTATACAGTGCGGCATGGCGCGCTACCCCAGCATAGGCCATAGGCATACCCCCCCCGGTACCCCCGGTCATAGGTACCCTTCTGTAGGGGCCTATATGGAGGTTAGCGGGGTATAAGAGATTTGACATACTTGGAATGTTTCACGTGAAACACGTGGTCTTGGCTGTCCGCGCCAGGTGTTAGGCCTAGTTAGGCGTCTGGCTAACTATGGTGGGGGACGCCGTGTTCAAAAGCGCCCCCCGTGCCAAAGAGGGAGCTGCCAAGCGCTCTCCAGCAAAACCAGTATACCTCACTGGCGCGGGCTCTGGAAGTCAAATGCAGTGTTTCACGTGAAACATCAAACAATAGATTTAACAGCTACCTTAAACTTTACTGTTGGCAACGGACCAGTAGGTTGGTTTGCGTTCCTAAAAGCTTCCCAGCGGTCGTAATCCCACTTGTCGCTGTTACCGGTAGACAATTCATACATATGGGCAACATCAACCCTGTGCTGGTCTTTGCCTTCAATTTCCCAATCATCATTGCGGGTCTTGTTAACTTCTGCCAATTCAACCAAGTGCTCCGCATGACGGTCCCCACAATGTTTTTTTAGGTCGAGCTTGCGAATGTAGGGGTGTTTGCCATCCATCTCTTTGGCGTCATCAAACACGGTCACTGGCTCGTACCTAACGGCATGTGGATGTTCTAACGACGGTACGGGCACCATCTTCCACTCACCGCGTTGCATTGCAGCAAACCTGTCCATAGGATTTGCGGGTATTAGCCCGTCCGGCATTTGAGTGGGAGTAAGAAACGGCACAGGCATAGGTTTTGTGTAAACCCAATCCGTAACTTCGCGAAACTTTTCAATATGACCACCTATGCACTCAGCCCCGCCAAACTGAGCAACCGACATAGGCTCCCATAACGGAACCTCAACAACCTCAAAGTCCCAGCCAACGCCCCAAACGGTAGCCCAACGCTCTGGAATATGGTGAAGCTTCATCAGGCTGTCTGCCCGCACAATTGCTGGCGCGGCCAATATGCTTCCAATTCCGGCCAAGAACCTACGCCGCGATGCAATCATTGCACTGTCCTCAGTGTTTCACGTGAAACATTAATGGCCGCTATGGAGCCATCCCCAATACCCGCTGACGTGTTGGCACGGCTAAACCAACCGGGCGTTCCTTAGATGCCTAACTATTCTGGGTCGCCAAGGTCATAGTTGGCTACCGTTTTCCCATTACTGTTCATTACGTAAACTAGGCCAAAATCAATGGTTCGCGTAAGCCGACCGCCATGAACCAGCGGCCCAGTGGTATAGGAAAGTTCCCATATCATTGGCTTGTCCGTATCAACGACCTCTTCTGTGTTGTCTCGGTACCAAACGCTTTCAGCCTCAATAAGGTGTTCCGTGTTGTGCTTGTCGATGTGCTTGATGGTAAACATGCTGCTCTCCTACTGCTGCTATGACGGAGCATCCGTCCAAATCACTATAGCAAAATAATCAACCATGAGCTATATTTTATTTGAACAGGGGGCTGCTCATGCGCAAAAATATTTCCAAACGCCGTTGGAAAGCCAGGCTTCTCATAGGCAAATGGATCCCAGGCATGGTGGTCTACCACTACGGCTTTGATCGCATATATAGTGAAGCACTGGTCCAGCACCCCGAAATGGACTTCTACAGGATCGCCCCCATCTTATGACCACACTTACCCTCGACGGCCAGCAGATCGACATTGAGCGTCAGCTTGCAGAGCTGGATCGCGTAGATTGTGAAGAAAGCCTTTACACATTCCTAAAGAACTCATGGAAATATATCGACGCATCCCCCTTCACCGAGGGCTGGCCCATTGAAGCCATAGCAGAGCATTTGCAAGCTGTAGTCGATGGAGAAATTCGCCGCCTTATCATCAACATTCCGCCCCGCATGGGCAAATCATCCGTTACCTCGTGCGCGTTCCCGGCTTGGACATGGGCGCAATCCCACACCAGTCCAACCTCTGGCGCGGGCGTACAATTCCTCCATGCATCATATGCTCAGCAATTGTCCCTGCGCGATAGCGTTAAATGCCGCCGCCTTATCGAAAGCCCATGGTACCGCAGCCTCTGGGGCGACAGGTTTAAGCTTACCTCAGACCAAAACACCAAAGGGCGCTTTGACAATGACAAGAATGGTTCGCGCCTATCCACATCGGTGGGCTCCGCGCTTACTGGTGAGGGCGGCTCTATTATTGTTGTTGATGACCCCAATGCAGCGCAAGAAGCTTTCTCCGAAGCTACCATTGCATCGACCATCGAATGGTGGGACGGTGCGCTTTCAACCCGCCTCAATGACCCCAAAACCGGCGCATTCGTGGTTATCCAGCAGAGGTTGTCAGAAGAAGACCTAACCGGCCACATCATGTCCAAGGATGAGGGTGAGTGGACCCATCTCTGTCTGCCCATGCGCTACGAGTGGCAGCGGCACTCCGTCACCTCTATTGGTTGGAATGACCCCCGTGGCTGTGACGACGAAGGCGAGCCCCTTGTTGAAATAGATGATGACGGCAATCGAATTGCTATTAACATTGAGGCCCAGATAGAGCTTGAAGAAACCCGCGAAGGTGAACTGCTCTGGCCAGAACGGTTTGGCGAAACCGAAGTGACAATCCTCGAAAAGCAGCTTGGCCCATGGTCAGCAGCCGGTCAGCTCCAGCAGCGCCCGGAGCCCAAAGGCGGCGGCATCATCAAGCGTGAGTGGTGGCAACCTTGGGATTCCCCGCACTTCCCCGCCATGGACCTGATCATCGCCACGCTAGACACGGCATATACGACCAAGACCGAGAACGACCCATCCGCCATGACAGTGTGGGGCGTGTTTACCAGTGGAGTTTCTGTTCAGTCTCCCAGCCACGCCGGTAATCGCCACGGCGAACGGATGGCATATGAGCGCCAGTACACGGAAACCGCGCCAAGGGTTATGCTCATGCATGCTTGGCAAGGCCGGTATGAGTTGCACGATCTGGTTTTGAAGGTCTCCGACACATGCCGCAGGCTCAAGGTGGACACGCTCCTCATTGAGAACAAAGCCGCCGGGCATTCGGTCGCCCAAGAAATCCGCCGGATGTACGGGTTTGAGAAGTTTGGCGTCCACATGTTCGACCCCAAGTCCCAAGATAAGCTGGCGCGGCTGTACTCAGTTCAGCATTTGTTCGCTGAAGGTTTGGTCTTTGCCCCCGCCAGGCAATGGGCCGAGATGGTCATTACCCAAGTCGGGCAGTTTCCCAAAGGCAAGCATGACGACTTGGTCGATACCGTAAGCATGGCCATGAGACATCTGCGCGAGACCGGGGCCATTATGCGCGGCGATGAGTTTAAGGCGGAACTTGAGGATAGCTTGGCCTTTAAGGGCAATAATCAATGGACCCCGCTCTATCCAGTTTAAGGAAAATCCTGTAGAGTTCTGGGCATTAAACAGGAAAAACGCATGTCCCAGGTACTCGCCAGCGCAATTGTGGATGTCATTACGCCAAATACGCCCGTTCGTATTGGCAACTTCAGGGTCGAAGTCTGGGGCAAGAAACCCCATGACTATGTGCGGCACTATGAAATTATGGCGCAATCCGATACTATTGCGGCTCAAGAAGGTATTCGGCGCTTCGTCGCGGAGATGGAAGCCCTTGGCCTTAAAGAGGAATAACTTCCATGCCGATGACCCCCGGTTTGATGCCCAACATCAGGCAAGCACCACCTGAAGATGAGGCCCTTGGCGGGGAAGACGCTCTTATTGAGATCATCGAGGACGGCGAAGACACCCCTAAATCTGATTCAAGCGGCGCAATTCTTGAAATTGAGCATGCAGACGGCTCAATAACCATTTCCCTCGATGGGAAACCCATTGACGACAACCGCAAAGAGCGCGACGAGACCGATTGGTATCGCAATCTGGTCGATGATGTCGCCGAAGGCAACCTTAACAACATTGCACAAGAGCTTTTGCGCGGCATTCGGGATGACATCCAGAGCCGCAATGACTGGATCGAGGACCGGGCGCAAGGAATTAAGCTGCTCGGCCTCAAGATTGAGATCCCCGGCTTGCAGGGAACCGCCGATGGCGCTCCGGTGGAGGGCATGAGTAAGGTCCGACACCCGCTGCTGCTTGAAGCAGTGCTGCGATTCCAAGCAAATGCGCGTTCTGAGCTGCTCCCGACCGATGGGCCAGTCAAAATTCGCAATGATAACAACAACGCAACCCTTGAGAACGACCAGTTAGCCAATGCGCTGGAGAATGACCTCAATCATTACCTGACTGCAACGGCTACTGAGTACTATCCCGACACGGATCGCATGCTTCTTATGCTTGGCTTTGGTGGCACAAGCTTCAAGAAGGTGTATTTCTGCCCGTTGCGCAACCGCCCGGTTTCCGAGAGTGTCGATGCAAACGATTTGATCGTCAACAACGCCGCGACAGACCTGCGTAATGCAAAACGCATTACACATCGGTCCTATATGCGCCCCAGCACGGTCAAAAGGTTGCAAATTCTCGGTGTTTACCGCGATATTGACCTTTCTACGCCTAAAGAGCCGGATCTCGACAGCGTCCAGCGCGAGAAAAACGCTCAGCAAGGCATTGCGACCGGCTCCATGAACCCGGATGACCGTGATCGCGAGATCTATGAGGTCTATTGCGAACTGGACATTCCCGGTTTTGAGCATAAACACAAGGGCAAGCCGTCTGGGCTTGAGATCCCCTACATTGTGACTATCGATTTGTCGTCACAGCAAGTTTTGTCGGTGGTGCGCAACTATGCAGAGGATGATCAGGAGCTTCCGGTCGCTAAGCGCCGATTTGTTAAATACACTTTTGTTCCTGGCATGGGCTTTTATGATATTGGGCTACTTCATATACTCGGCAACACGACAAACGCTATCACGGCGGCGTGGCGGGAGCTGTTAGACGCTGGCATGTACAACAATTTCCCCGGTTTTCTCATGGCTGACACCGGGGCAAGGCAGAACACCAACATATTCCGTGTTCCTCCTGGCGGGGGTGCATTGGTCAAGACCAATGGCATGCCCATCAACCAAGCCATTATGCCTCTGCCTTACAAGGAGCCCTCCGGCGCTCTCATGAACCTTGTCACCCAGATGTCTGACACCGGCATGCGTGTTGGCGGAACGTCTGAGGTCATGGTGACCGAGGGCAAGCCAGACGCGCCCGTGGGCACGACGCTTGCCATGATTGAGCAGGCCCAGAAAGTTTTAAATTCGGTCCATAAGAGGATGCACTCGGCTCAGTCCGAAGAGTTTGAGATGTTGGTGGAGTGCTTTAAGGAGCATCCAGAAAGCTTCTGGCAAAAGCGCCGCAAGACTGCGTATCCGTGGGACGAGAAGACGTTCATCGATGCGTTGGACAATTACTATTTTGTTCCGCAGGCGGACCCCAATACCTCAAGCCAAACCCAGCGGCTTATGAAAGTGCTGGCATTAAAGCAGTTGGTGGCGTCCAACCCGGCTCTCTATGACCCGATTGCAGTGGACACGGCTGCGCTGCAAGCCCTTGGTTGGAGCAACCCGCAACAGTTCATGATTCCGGCGTCTGCGCAGGGCAAGCCCCCGCCAGAGCTTATGCAGGCCATGGCCAAGGCCCAAAACGACAAGAGCAACGCTGACGCCCGCATGCTGGATAGCCAGACCCGTGCGCAAGAGTCTCAAGCCCGTCTGGAGCTTGATCACATGCGGCTCCAAATGGAGATGCAGCGCGATCAGGGTGACCCCGCCAAGATGGCGCAAGTGGATACCCAGCGCATGGAGATCCAGCAGCGCAACCAAGACACGATGCTGGATGCGATCAACCGTAAGCGTGACCGCGAAAGCCGCGAGCGCCTTGCCGCCATCAAACTTGCTGAAGAAGTCATGCGCAACCCTGATGGGCTTGCTGATGCTCAGCAATTCTTGGATCCTCAAATGCTTCAGCGTCTAGAGAGCAATGAGCCTACTCTGGATGGCACTCAGACTGGAGAACTGTAATGGCTTCTCCCTCCTATGAACTTTCTACTGACGCCAATGGCAACACCATCCTTGTTCCGGCAACTACTCCAGCGTCAAAACCTAGAGGGTTTTTTGGTGATGTTGCCAGCAAAGCTAAAGAGTATTTTTCTCCAAGGGTGTTTGACTTTACAGGGGGCACCGCCGCAACTTACGGGGCTGGTAGAGATATAAGCCAGCGCGGATATGAGAACTTTAAAACTAATCCCCTCTATGGGGCTGGTCAGGTTATTGGCGGGTCTGCTTTATCCGCCATATCGCCCTTGGCGGGGGTGACCGAGTATTTCACCAAACCTGTTGGCAGAACGCTTGGCCCAGCTCCCGAACACGCTGCTGAAATTGCAAGCATGTTTACCCCTCTTCCATCCAAAGGTGCGTCCATGTTTAAGCCTCGCCCCAAACCCGCTGCTGCGTCTGAACTTGCCAACATCCCCAGAGAGTTTTCTTATCTTCCTAGGGACATGCAAGAGACAATCAATGCAATGCCTTCTGCGGACAGAGAGCAAGTGTTCAGGGTGTTGCGAGAAGGAGGAGCGCAGGCACCGGCACCAACTGTTGCCGCCCGTCCTGCTGCGCCATCTGCTGCATCCGAGGCGGTAGAGACTGCTAGGTCCATTAGTCCAGTAGATCTGGCGATACAGCAAAACCGCAATCCGGGCCGCTTTGTTAATCCAGAAACTGGCATGCCCCAGTCGGTAAGAGACCCGTTAACTGGCCAAATGAGACCGGCTATGGGTGCTATCCATGACCCATTTGAGGCGCTTGCTCAAAGGGTTAGCGAAATACCTGGCCCGGTAGATTATCTTACAAGGCCTAGGCCAGTCATTAACCCTGAAACTGGGTATCAACTGCAGCAGATCATGCCAAACGGTCAGTTCGGGCCGGGCCGTACAGCATTTACGCCTGGCCAGCGCATTGCGCAGGGCACTGCATATGTTGGAGTGCCTGCTGCTGCGGGTTTTGCCCTTGCTCCTGCAATAAATGGCCCTTCTGCAACTGCTGCAGCCGGACCCAAGGATATGGATCGAGGCAATTTGTTGGGCGTAGATGAGCTGTCTGCTTATCCTTCTGGTGCGGTTCGCAGAAGTTTGGATCGCACCAATTCGCTTGGGGTTGACGAACTTTCAGCTTATCCTGCTGGTGCGGTTCGTAATTACAATCGCAGCAATGCCCCAGGCGTAGATGAGCTTTCAGCCTATCCCAAAAACCCAGTTCAATTAGCTAGGCAACGCATGGCGGCGGCACAAGCAACTGGAGAAGCAGCCCCTGCATCACCGCGCCGCCCTGAAGAAGGGTTTCTGTCAAACCTCTTTACAAACAGGCCAGCTACCACAAAACAGCTCTTTGAGCAGTCGCAGGCTGACCCCGGAGACGCTGGTGCATGGATGCGGGCAGAGCGTCAGTATGCCAGAACCCACAAGGATGATCCCAACTTTGATGTGACCAAGCTCAATGAGCAGGGCATGAAGCGTGGCGGGTCTGCTGGCAAACCAGACTCGGTTCACAAGGCTCTTGAGATCATTCACCATCTGATCTCTTCTCGCTAAGGGTTTGACCATGAAGCGTCCTACTTCCATCAGCGAAGCCCTGCGTCTAGCCCGCAAGCGTTACGCTGATGGCGGTAGCCCCTTCTATGACCAGTCCATCTATGAGCAGCTTATGCGTGATATTGACGCGCAAAAGCGCAAGCCTTTGCCAGAGATTGAACCGCTCCGCACTGGGTACCAAGGTCCAAAAACCAACCCTTATGAGCCGCCGGTTAAAGATGTTCCAAATACAGATGTGCTGGAAAGATCGGACAGCATTGGGAAGACATTACCTTCTGGCGGGGGTGGAGGCGATGGTCTTTCTGGATCCTATGGCTTGCCTTCAGCTACTCCCCAAGGGGTAATGTCATCACCAACGGCAACTGCGACGCCATCAGGAACTGCACCCGGTTTCTCGTTTACTGGCGCGCCTGTTGGTAAGGTAGACACATACGATCTTCCAGCCCCTGCGCCTGCGTCCCCAGTTGATACCAGATCCGTCACCACCACATCCGTTGCCCCCACGCCGGGGATGTTTGGCGATATGTACACAGGGAAAGCGGCGGCAAATCCGTTTGGGTCGCTTGTTGCTCCCACTACTGCTGATCCCGTTTATGATGTGATGGGCAATGTTGCCATGCCTGGCTCAAGGGGACAGATCAGCGAAGCGCCCGCGCCTGCTCCAGCTCCCGCAATGACGCCCGGCGTACAAGCCCCGTCATTTTCTGCCCCGCCAGCATTTGCAACGCCAGATCAGCTTGAAGACAACCCTGATATAACTGGTCCCACAGCAGCGGGAGCGCAGTTTACCGCTGGGATGCAAGACCAATCTATCAGTGGAGAAACCGGGGCATTTGGCGCGGCCCCTGCGGCTCCCAGTGCCAACACTGAAGCGCCGGAATCAACTTCTGGTCCTTCTGGGGCTAGTGCGCCATCTGCTGCACCGGCCCAAGGTCTTTCGGTTATGGACCCTGCTGACATGCCGCAAAGCATGATAGACGCATTAAATGATGCAAATCTTGCATCCCCCGCTCCTCCGGCGGCCCCTGAAAATGAAGCAGACGATAATGATGGGGATGATGGTGACAGCGACGGCGATGGCGATGGCGATGGTGGTGACGGCGATGGTGGCGACGGAGGTGACGGTGGCGGCGATGGTGGAGGCGATGGAGGCGGCGGTGATGGCGGTGGGGGTGGAGACGGGGGCGGCGGCGGTGAGAAGCGCGGCGGCCTTGTAACCAAAACACCACGGTCCAGTAGAGATAAAATGGTAAAAAAAGCTTTGGATGTTTCTCAAAGCCGGAAACCTAAGCTTAAATCTCAAAAGGGGAAAAGCCGCTCTGTTGCTGAGCAAGCTATTATGATAGCTTCTAAATTGGCAAATCGCCAACGGGGACGCCCGTAATCCTGGTACTAGGAGTCGTCATGTCTGATATGGCAAAACAGGCCCGTGCGGCCATGAAAGCTAAGGCCCAGCGCCTTACGGCAGATCGCCCGCTTGAAAGGGTTGATTCGTCTACTTTTACGCCCCCTGAAATGCTCAAGGCAGATGTGAAGACGGGCATGCGCCCTATTTCTCGCCGGGCTTATAAGTCGGGTGGCAAGGTTGAGGGCAGCAAGGCTGTAGCCAACATGGGCAAGTCTGTCCGCACTGGCAATAAGCCCATCACCGCTGACTCCCTTGTGAACAAGAACATGAAGGAAGCCAACGAGGAGCGCGAAGGCTACAAGCACATTGGTGGCTTGAAGTCTGGTGGCCGCGCCAAGAAGATGGTTGGCGGACCTATGGCTGGTGCCGCTAAAATGATGCAGCGCGCACAGGCTGTCGGCGATGTCCCCGGCGCTACCATGAACTTTGTTGGCCTTAAAAAAGGTTCTCTTTCTCCCCTTAAGGCTACCGGCATGAAGAAGGGCGGCAAGACTGAAGGCCACGAGGACATCGCTGCTGACAAGGCGCTCATCAAGAAGATGGTGAAGTCTGAGGCCCGCACCGGCAAAATGGGTGGTGGTCTTGCGGGCCTACTTGGCGGCGTTGGCGCTGGCATTGCTGCGGACGAAATGAGCCACGACAAAGATGAGAAGAAGAGCGGTGGCCGCACCGGCAAAGATGTTGGTGGTCAAGCTATGGGGATGGATGACGGAAGCCGCCAAAGTCGTATGGGTTCTGCTGATCGGGCTGCGGCTCAGGCGTCTGCTGCAAATATGGGCGCAAGAGATGCCAGTCTTGCTGATCAACAAAATGCAATGGGTGGGATGAAAAAGGGTGGCCGCGCCAAGCGCGCTACCGGCGGTCAGGTCTTCTCTGGCCCCGGCTATCCCGGCAAGATCCCCGGCGTAGTCCCCGGTGGCCGCACGGCTCGCAAGGATGGCGGCAAGACCAAGGGTAAGGGCAAGACCGCGATCAACATCATCATTGGCGCGGGCAAGCCTGCTGGAATGGGCGACATGATGCCTAACCCCATGGGTGGGCCGACCAAGCCTCCGGGCATGGATGGGATGCCGGGCGGGATGCCTGTAGCTGTTCCGCCTCCGGGTGGCGCTCCCGGTGGTGCGCCGATGCCCATGCCGATGCCTATCCCCATGCCTATGCCTGCTGCTGGTGGGGCTCCTATGCCTCGTAAGTCTGGCGGGCGGGCAACGTCTTATAAGGACATGACTGCTGGCGCGGGCTCCGGTGAGGGCCGTCTTCAAAAGACAGAAATTGCCGAAAGCAAGCGCAGCGCTCGCAAAGTTGGTGGCCGCACCTATAGCTCCTACAAGGACATGGATGCTGGCGCTGGTTCGGGCAAAGGACGGTTGGAGAAGGCTGAGATTGCCTCCAAGACCGCCCGCATTGAGCCGGGCAACTACTAAATTTGCAGCGGTGATCGAGATCGCTGTGAATTGGGTGGGGATGCGATCCCCCTTCGTGTCTCCACCCACCAATCCAACAGGGGAACCGCAGGGGGCGGTTTATGAAGACAACATATCAGGCGTACTATCAGTATGAGCTGAAAAAGCTCCTCAATGCTGAAATCGAGAGAATTAAAGAAACTCTCGTAAGCTCTTATCAAATCGAAGGTTTTGACTTTTCGGGCTACCGACACCAAGTTGGTAGAGTCGAAGGACTTCGCTTGGCTCTTGAGCTTTGCGATGACGCGGAAGCCATTGTGAATGGCAAGGAGTAGGGGGAATAGAGATGCCGTTTATGACTATGCAGCACGAAACAGATCCGGCTGAGACCATACGGACGGAAATGGGCGACATTTCATCAGTTGAAGTGTTCAACAATCAAGTTTTGGTGGCGGTGTACATCCGCCCTCAGAAAACAAAGAGCGGGATCATTTTGACCAGCCAGACCACTGATGAGGACCGCTATCAGTCCAAAGTCGGGCTGGTGGTCAAGATGGGATCGCAGGCTTTTAAGGACAATTCGGGCCAGTGGTTCAGTGGCCTTAAAATCAAAGAGGGCGATTGGATCGTGTTTCGCCCGTCTGACGGGTGGAGCATCACCGTCAACAACGTCCTTTGCCGGATGATCGATGATGTGAACATCAAGGGCCGCATCGATCAGCCTGATCGCGTTTGGTAATAGGAGAAATTCATGTCTGGAGAAGAAGAACAGATTGAGTTTAAGTTGGATGATGCCCCGCCAGTAGAGGGGGCAAAACAAGGCGAACCGGAAGTTGAAATTGTTGATGATCCGGTTGAGGTTGAGGCCAAGGCACCTGAAAAAGATGTCGATAAGGCTTTAAAAAAGCTTAATAAAAATCTTGAGGAAGAGCGTAAAGCCCGTATGGCTGCTGAAGCTATGGCTCGGCAAGCTGCGGAGCAAGCGCGGATGGCCCAGAACGAGGCCAGTGACAGCAATATGCACCTTGTGAGCGGTGCAATTGAGTCTGTTCGCCGTGACCAAGAGATCTTGAAGGGCAACCTTCGCGATGCAATGGCCATTGGCGATTTTGACAAGGCTGCTGAGCTTCAAGAGCAGATGACTGCTAACATTACAAATCTTCGCCAGCTTGAGCGTGGGTTTGAGGAGATGAAGCAACAGCCTAGAGTGCAGCCTCAAACAGCCCCGCCAGGGGAATTGACGGTTGATTCGCTCATTGACCAAGTTACCCCGCGATCTGCGGAGTGGTTGAAGAAAAATCGGGATGCTTTGCCGGATGCGCGGTCAATTCGCGTGATGGCGCGGGCACATGAGGATGCGGTTGACTACGGGATCGCCCTGGAATCAGATGCGTATTTCCAGTTTGTTGAGAACAGGCTTGGAATTAATTCAAACCGTAGATCTATCCCCGAGGTGGATGACGTGATGTCCAGTGCGGCAACCACCAAGCAGAGGCGCTCAGCTCCTCCGTCAGCTCCGGTGTCCCGCCAACCTATTGATTCACCCAATCATAGGCCGGGTGTCATTACGCTGACTGCCGCAGAGGTGGAAGCCGCTAAAATCAGCGGAATTACGCCTCAAGAGTACTATCGAAACAAGATGCGCGAAAATAATCGCCTGAACTGAGGAGAGTTAAATGACTGATTCTACTGCAAAACGTCGCGGTCGCCCGCCTCGTACATCGCCTATCCCACCCGAAATGATGGCAATTGAGCCGGAAGCAAACATCACCATCGAAACCCCCGGTGTCAGCCGCCCGCCCATGCGTCCTGCTATGCGGGAAGATGACCCCAGGGCTGCCGCTGCCCGCCGTGCGGCTGAAATTCGTGGCCAATTTGAGAACGTAGACGAGGGTGTGGACGAGTTCCGCACCCCGGATGCGCCGGATGGGTGGACCTACGAGTGGAAGCGCCGCACTTTGTTGGGCCAAGAAGATCCTGCGTATCAAGTTGAGCTGGCGCGAATGGGTTGGGAGCCCGTTTCAACCGCTCGCCACCCTAATATGATGCCAATGCAGGGCTCTCACCCTGTAATTGAGCGCAAAGGCATGGTTCTCATGCAGCGCCCGGCAGTTATTTCTAACGAAGCGCGGGCAAATGAGCTGAGAAAGGCTCGAAACCAAGTTCGCGTGAAAGAACAACAGCTTAACGCTGCCCCGGATGGCACTTTGACCCGTGATCATCCCAGCGCTAAGGCGCAAATCAAGAAGGGATATTCCCCGATTGAGGTTCCTGGCGATTAAAATACGCTTTTGGAGGGGTCGCATTTTGCGGCCCCTTTACATTTGTAGATTATAATTGTAATTTCTCATTTGAAGCCCGTATGGGCTGTCCCCATCCCCCGGCGCGGATGGTTAAAATTCCCCCGGCTTCCGAATCTCCCCGGCGTGAGATGACGAGCCTCCTGAAAAAGGAGATTCCGTCATGGCGAACACTGCCGCCTATAACGGTTTTCAACAGTACAGTGGCACGGGTTCCGCCCCGACCTACGAACAGGTCGCGGTCCTTATCTCGTCCAGCAGCACGACTGCTATCTATAACGGCGACCCCGTAGAGCCCGATGCGAACGGCTTCATTGTCCGTGGTACGACTTCTAGCTCGTCCGGCAACACCCAGATCGCTGGCATCTTCATTGGGTGCAAGTATCTCTCGGTGTCGCAGAAGCGCACTGTTTGGTCTAACTGGTGGCCGGGCAGCGACAACAGCGGCAACATCGAGGCGTACATCATCAATGACCCGAACGCCAAGTTTGTGGCTCAGTTTGGCAACGTCAGCGTTGCTCAGAGCTATGTCAACAGCGGTGTTGGGTTCAACATTGGTACTGGCAACGCCAACAACGGCCTTTCTGGCGCGTTCCTTGCCACCTTGGCAACTGACAGCTCCATGCCGTTCAAGGTGGTTGCTCTCGTGACCGATCCCCCTGGGGCCAACGGCACGGAATCTGGCGCTTATCAGAGGGCTATCGTTGCCTTCAATAACGTCTCCACCAAGCAGCTCACGGGCGTCTAATAAGGAGTAGGGACTATGGCTGTTAATCTTTCTGCCATTAAAGACCTTCTGCTCCCCGGTCTCCGTGGGGTTGAAGGCAAGTACGAGCAGATCCCGTCGCAGTACGACAAGATCTTCACGAAGCATGATTCCAAGATGGCGCTTGAGCGCACCGCAGAAATGCGTTTCTTGGGTCTCGCTCAGCTCAAGACCGAAGGCGGTCAGACTGCCTTTGATAACGGCGCTGGCGAACGCTACGTCTACAATCAGGAGCATACTGAGATCGCTCTCGGCTATGCCATCACTCGCAAAGCGATTGATGACAACCTGTACAAGACACAGTTCATGCCCTCGAACCTCGGCCTGATTGAATCTTTCCATCAGACCAAGGAAATCTACGGCGCGAACGTCCTCAACACCGCGACGACCTACAATGCGTCCATCGGCGGCGACGGCAAGGCGCTCTGCGCTTCTGACCATCCTATCGACGGCGGCACGGTTTCCAACATTCCGGCAACTCCCGTTGACCTGAATGAGTCGACCCTGCTGAACGGCATGATTGGGATCAGGACGGCGTTCAAGGACCAGGCTGGTCTGAAGATCTTCGCCCGTGGCCGCAAGCTTGTTGTGCCTCCGCAGCTTGAGCCGGTTGCTATCCGTCTGACGAAGACGGAACTGCGCCCCGGCACTGCGGACAACGACGTGAACGCGATCATGATGACGGCTGGCGGTCTCCCCGAGGGGTACATGGTCAACGACTTCTTGACCTCAACCCGCGCTTGGTTCCTGCTGACCAACATCGACGGTCTGTCGTACATGGAGCGAGTGAAGTTCGAATCCGATATGCAGGTTGATTTTGTCACAGACAATCTGCTTGTTAAGGGCTACGAGCGTTACTCCTTCGCTTACTACAACTGGCGCGCCATCTGGGGTTCGTTCCCGACCTAATGCTAAGAGGCGGGGTTCAAAGCCCCGCCTTTCATCTAGGGTTCTCAGTCACGTAGACCGACCTAGCGGACGCTGCACAGACTACGTGGCAACTCGTGCAGGAGGCTCATATGAGCACCACTACTTTCACTGGCCCCATCAAGGCTGGCGATGTTCTCAATACGACCGGCACCACTGCTGGCACGATCAAGAATGTCGGCTTCGTTGAGATGGTGCAGTTTGCTACCGTTACGCAGTCGGCTACCGCTGCGGCAACGACCATCGTAATCCCCGCCAACAGCTTGATCACCTCGATTAACCTGTTCGTTACGGCTGCTTGGACGAGCGCGACAACGACATACACCATCAGCGTCGGCACCTCCGCCACGGCCACTGAACTGGTTGCGGCGACGAATGCCAATGCTATTGGTCTTCTTTCGCTCACCCCCGGCACAGATGCTACCCGCACTGGTGCTTGGCTCAATACCGGGACTACGGATGACATCATCTATGTTCTGTCCGGCGCGCTGAGTGCCACTGCCGGTACAGGCACACTGGTTGTTCGTTATCTGCAAGCTGCTAACGTCTAAGCCATAGGAGGCTTCTATGAAGGGTAAAGGTCAGCACAAACTTGGAAACCCGTCCTCTAAGGTTCTTAGCGGCGATTTCTATGCCGGTGGTCAGTCCGAAGTTGCAAAGGAAGCCAAGGATAAGTCCGAGGGCTTCAAGCGCGGCGGAAAGACCGTCAAGATGGATGGCAAGAAGGCCAAGGCTGATATGGGTCGCAAGCCCCGTATGAGCGGCGGCAAGGTTCTTTCGTCTGCCAGCGCGGGTACGCCCCGTGGCAAGTCTTCTCACTACTAAGATCTCTTCTCCCGGATCTTGTGTGAGACTAACGGGGGCCGTGCGCCCCCGTTTTTGCAGGAGATTGCCATGACTGCTGCTTGGACACGTAAAGAAGGCAAAAACCCCGAGGGCGGGCTCAACGAAAAGGGCCGGGCGTCTCTTAGGGCGCAGGGTCAAGATATTAAGCGTCCCCAGCCAGAAGGGGGGTCGCGAAAGGACAGTTTTTGCGCTAGGATGACCGGGATGAAGCGTAAGCTAACCGGATCTGCAAAGGCTGCTGATCCTGACAGCCGCATTAATAAGTCACTCCGAAAGTGGGATTGCTGATATGGACAAGCCATTTTGGGAGAAAGACGCGCCAAAAGATGCCAAAGCGAAGCATCTTAACCGCAAACAAATTCAGTCAGCCAAAGCCTCGGCCAGAGCGGCGGGACGCCCTTATCCAAATTTGGTCGATAATGCAGCCGCTGCCAGAGCAGGCAAAAGGAGCTAACGATGCCGGTTACAGCTTGGTCAATCACACAGTCTGGCCGTTACGAGCCGTTTGAGCTTCAGGTTTCGCGTGGCCAGATCACTTGGCATGAGACGCTGTTCCAGTTTGGTATTAACAATGCCGTTGGAACGTCCTTTGAGACAATTTGGACGCCAAGTTCCGTCTACTCGTATTTGTCAACCGCGACGGTCATTAAGATTTCAAGCGGTAGCGCGGATGACGCGGCAGCGGGAACAGGCGCAAGGACCATTCAGATCAGCGGTCTCGACGGCAGCTACAATGAAATTAGCGAAGTCGTGACCCTGAACGGTCAGACGGCGGTTAACACGGTCAACAGCTATCTTCGGCTGACTAGCCTCATAGTTTTGACGGCTGGTAGCGGTGGTGTAAATGCTGGCATCGTCTACGCGGGGACGGGCACCGTTACTTCCGGTGTCCCGGCGAATGTTTTTGCTCAAATTGAGATTGGGTATAACAAGTCGCAAATGGCTCTCTGGACCGTTCCGGCGGGCTACACTGCTTATATAACGAGCTACGCATTCACGTCCAATAGCTCAACGGCAAACAATCAAATCACTGGCGCGGTTGTTATCCGTCCGTTTGGAGGTGTGTTCAGTTTTGAAGCAACGGCCAAAGTAAACGGCGGGGGTACGTATGACCGTCACTTTGACACATATCTGGTGGCTGAAGAAAAATCTGACATTCAAATGCAGGCGTTAGCGTCTGCTGCGGCTCAGGTGACGGGCGAAATGCACGTTATCTACATCAAGAATGACGCCAGCACCTAAGAGGGTCAGATGGCAACGAGCGGCACATACACGTTTAACCCTTCGCTCGGCGAGTTGGTTCTGTATGCCTATAATCTTATAGGAATCAGGAACACTGCGGTGCTGCAAGAGCATATGGAGGCCGCTCGCATGGCATCCAACATGCTATGCGCCCGTTGGTCGAACCAAGGTGTGAACTTGTGGGCTGTTGATCTGGTGACGACGCCGCTTGTCACCGATCAGGCTACATATTCTGTTGACCCCAGCACCGTTATGATTTTGGATGCTTATGTCCAGAACGATGACTCTGGTGCCAACATTGACCGCATCATCTTGCCGGTAAGCCGCACGGAATACGCCAGTTACCCCAACAAGGAACAGCAGGGCTTTCCTACGGTGTACTGGTTTGACCGCCTGATCAGCGCATCCCGCTCTACTGGGTCTGCCGGTCCTACGGTCACGCTCTGGCCCGTCCCAAACACTGACAACGGCCCGCAGTCTTTGAAGTATTACAGGGTGCGCCAGATACAAGATTCCGGGCTCACAAACGGCCAGACGGTTGAAATCCCCTATTTGTGGCTTGAAGCGTTTGCCTATGGGCTTGCTATGCGCCTTGCCCAGATCTGGAACCCGGCTGCGGTGGCAATGATCAAGCCTATGGCTGACGAATCATACCAGATCGCCGCCGATCAGAACGTAGAAACCGCGCAGCAATACATCTCGCCTATGATTTCTGGCTATTACCGATAAGAGGGCATAGATGGGCTATGCATCCAGATCAGGCCGCGCCAGGACAGATGCCCGCAACCCGCGAGCTTTTGCGATCTGTGATCGTTGTGCGCTCTGGTACAACCACTATCAACTATCTTGGCAGTACGATTGGGCGGGCGCATCGCTCATAAACAAGCGTATTCTTGTCTGCAATACATGCTATGACACGCCTCAAGAGCAGCTCAGAGCTATTATTGTACCGGCTGACCCTATGCCGATTGTGAACCCACGTGTTGAGCCCTATGCTTGGGACGAGATCGACCGACGCCAAGTTTCAGGTTACAATACAACCAATCCCCAGACCGGCATCCCGGTTCAACAAGGTGACACTCGCGTCACTACCATCGATGATGATGTGCCGGATAGAACCCGTGTTACGCAACAAACTGGCGAGCCGCCTTATGGGTTAAACCAGAAGCCAGGCACTGACCCAAATGCGGTGACATATCGGAATATTGTCAATGTCTCCAACAATGGCATTGGCATCATTCGAGTCACCGTTAGCGTGACTTCTGGCTTCAAAACTGGCCAAAGGGTCATTATAGCTGATGTGGAGGGGATTACAGCGGCGAACGGGAAGTGGACCATAACGGTTATCAATCCTAGCCAATTTGATCTGCAAAATTCCACTTTTGCGGGCGCGTACACCAGCGGCGGATATGTTATAAACGATCCCAGCTTGCCCTACGGCTTTGATGAAGTGCCCAAGACAGGACCGCTCTGATGCCTCGTTACGCTAGTAATGTTCAGATCCCAAATCTTGGCGCGGCTATTGCTCTCAATGGCACGGAACAAATTGAGATTGTCCAGTCTGGTGAATCAAAGCGCACAACAACACAGGCAATTGCCAATCTAGCTGCAACTGGCCCTACTGGTCCCGCTGGTCCTAGTGTTACTGGCCCCACCGGCCCCACGGGCGCTACCGGGGCCACCGGCAATACCGGCCCCACCGGAGCAGGACCAACCGGCCCCACTGGAAATACTGGCGCTGTTGGCCCCACCGGCCCGACAGGTGCTACTGGAGCCGTTTCTACAACCCCCGGCCCCACCGGCCCGTATGGCCCGACTGGCCCTACGGGTGTTACCGGGCCTGCGGGCGCAACTGGCCCAAACGGAAGTATTGGCCCCACGGGAGCCACTGGCCCCACGGGTTTTGGCCCTACTGGACCGCAAGGCGATGTTGGGCCGCAAGGCATTCAAGGCGTCACTGGCCCCACTGGCCCCACCGGAGCGGCTTCTACCGTTGCTGGCCCCACCGGTCCCACCGGTCCCACGGGGGCAGCATCGACGGTTGCCGGGCCGACTGGACCAACCGGAACAGCAGGCACTGCTGGGGCAGCAGGCCCAACGGGTCCGACTGGCGCTACTGGCCCCACAGGATCAATTTATCCAACCGGCGGATCTCCTGATCGCATTTTCTACGAAAACCAGCAGACAGTTACCGTCAATTACACGCTTACGACCAACTACAATGCTATGTCGGCTGGGCCAGTTTCTATTAATTCTGGCATCACAGTGACTGTCCCATCGGGCAGCTACTGGACTATCGTTTAATTTTGGCAGCGAAGGGGGATCGCTATGGAGAATAAGTTGAAGATATGCGTCTACGCCATCAGTAAGAACGAAGCGCATTTTGTGCAGCGTTTCTGTGAATCTGCGGCAGATGCGGATCTCATTATGATTGCTGACACTGGATCAAATGACGGTTTACCTGAAAAGGCGGAGTTATATGGCGCGGTAGTTCACCACATTTGCATATCTCCTTGGAGATTTGATCACGCTCGCAACGCGGCTTTGGCGCTGGTGCCACGCGACATGGATGTTTGCATCAGCTTGGACATTGACGAAGTTCTTCAGCCGGGCTGGCGCGAGGAGATAGAGCGTGTTTGGATCAAGGGAGAAACCACCCGCCTCCGTTATATGTTTGATTGGGGATGCGGGATCAGCTTCTACTACGAGAAGATCCACGCCAGACACGGCTATCACTGGCACCACCCATGCCACGAATATCCTGTACCTGACGGACGCATTGAAGAAGTCTGGGCGCAAACCGACTTCCTCATCGCTGTCCACAAGCCGGACCCGACCAAAAGCCGTGGCCAGTACATGGATTTATTGGAGCTTTCTGTAAAGGAAGACCCTGATTGCCCGCGCAATGCCTTCTACTATGCCCGCGAACTGAGCTTCCATGGCCGTTGGTGGGAATCAATTGAGGCTTGTAAGAACTACCTAAAGCTCCCCCGCGCCACATGGCAGAATGAACGCTGTTATGCGTACCGTGTCATGGGCCGCTGCTACAATGAAGTTGGCTTGCCCCAAGAGGCAGAGCAAGCTTTTCACTCCGCTGCTGGTGAAGGCCCCAACACCCGCGAACCTTGGTGCGAATTGGCACTTTTGTGTTACCGTCAGAGCCGTTGGGAAGAGTGCTTTGCCTATGCCTCGCGGGCGCTGCAAATCACCAACCGCGAAGCCGTCTACACCTGTGATCCCGCTGTGTGGGGCTATCAGGCACATGACCTTGCCGCCGTCGCGGCGTGGAACCTTGGTCTGAAGGATATAGCCATTGCGCAGGGTCAAATTGCGGCTGAAATGGAGCCGGAAGATGTTCGTCTTCGCACCAACCTGAATTGGTACATGGGGAATGTTGAGCCTGAGAAAGAAGCCGCGTGATGGAATTACAGTCAATTCTAAATTTCGTTGGCGGGGCTGCTATCGCTTCAGGCGGCTGGTTTGCGCGTGAAATTTGGGGTGCTGTCAAAGAACTGCGCAAAGACCTTCATGAATTAGAGGTAGATCTTCCCAAGTCCTACGTCAGCAAGCCCGACATGGACAAGCGCATGGACCACATTGAGGATATGTTCAAGCGCATCTACGACAAGCTTGATGGAAAGGCTGACAAATGAGCACGACCGAAGAGAAGCAGGAAAAGATCGCTCTTGAGATGGCCGCGACGGCCAGCAAGAGCGCCTTGGTTGAAAAGATCACCTTCTCCGGCATCCCAATCCTCTTCTCTTGCGTTGTGTACCTTATGAGTTCGCTGTCCAGCGCAAATAACGAGATCATTCAGTTGAAATCAAAAATAGCTGTTGTCGTTAACTCCGATAATAAAGCTATACCCCCGCAGGGCACTACCATCGACATGGCTCAGATCCGCGAGAACCTAAGCGATCAAATTGGCAAGGTTGAGAAAGAATCCGCGCTTGCCCGCGCCGCCATGACACTCGACCGCGAACGCTCAATGGCAGCTATTGAGAAGAGCCGCATGGACATGGTTGCGGATGCTGCCGCCGCCAGAGCGGCCATTCGGTTTGACACAGCTCAGATGATCTCCGCTCT
>Ga0209190_1000931_pt1 | contig 20914 bp, 20 predicted proteins | sample M_140205_XF_Meta_FD_187315 | JGI IMG/M metagenome (GOLD analysis project Ga0209190, IMG submission 187315) | Freshwater microbial communities from Lake Montjoie, Canada to study carbon cycling - M_140205_XF_MetaG (SPAdes) (version 2) | ecosystem: Environmental > Aquatic > Freshwater > Lake... | reverse complement strand
TTTGATCTTAACGAAGTAAGAGTACTAACTGAGGAATGGATAGAAGAGTATAATACTAAAAGACCACATGAATCACTAGGAAATAAAACACCATACGAATGGAAATTGAACCTTATTAAAAATGATTATGCTCTAAATAAAACTGTTTGAAATAAGGGGTACTTACAATTTTATTTTACCACTCTTTATATAGTTCCTAATAGTCTGAGGAGTCTTATTAAGAGCTATGGCCGTCTCTGTTATTGAGTAAAAGCTTATTCCTTCATTTTAGTAGGCAAAGGTTTAATCGACCTTCGTTACACTCAATATAAATCTCAATTTCAGCAAATCATAAAATTAGCGTGGGCATTGGCACAATAACTTCCATTAGAGAAACAATTGGAGATTTTAAAAAAAGTGTCATTGATACCATTAACACTGCTAAAAGGAGAGCAATGCCATTATTTCCATTAGTTAATTCCATTTTTTCATTGACTTCACCAGTCATTCGATTAAAAAACCAAAGACTACAAAAAATAACAATAAATGAAAATAACGTTACTAAGGCAAAAAATAATAATATATATGCGCCAGCCATTAAAAACCAAGTATTTGAGGTATCTCGAGACAAGTAACTAATAGTTGAAACCATAGGCCTAGATGCTTCGGACATTAGTAACCCAATAGAGAGCAAAAGACCAGAAGCCAAAATATTAAAAGTTAATGTAGTAGTTGAAAGACCTGTCATTTTCTTCATCAATTTAGCCATGAATCGATGGGATATCATAATAAGAATTAAACTACAAAAAAGACTAACCAAAAAATAAATTAAAGGGAGAGTAAATGATTTCATTTTAAAAGTTTTAATTAGTTATAGATAGCAAATTTATTTTAACATTATTTTCCATTCACTTGTATTAAAATTATCAACAAGAATATCTCCTAGTCTTGGACCAGATTTATTATTTTGATAATAAAAAAAGGTGGTTTCCCAAAAATAATATCGAAGACCATTACATTCTATAAATGGAGCAGCGGGATTTTCTGGCCTAAGATTAGATCCAAGCATAGAGTGGCCTGGTCCATTAATGATTACAACATCATAGCCAATTTTTTTCATTAAAGCATATAGAAAAAGAGTACGAGTATCACAATCACCTTGCATGGTTGAAATAAACTCAGCTGGTGAATAAACCCCAGCAGGTTCAACAGAATCCCTACAACCTCCATACCATTTTCTGCTGAAAGGAGAATTATTAGGATCATTATGATAACTAATAAGAAAATCAATATGTTCTTTTTCTGCTAACTTAAGAATGTCATGGTGTGAAAGTTGATGAATAAGCGTATAAGGGATATTCTGGATCATACTCACAATTACATCAGCTAATCTTCTAAAATCATATCCATTATCAATACCAATTTTTTTTAACTGCAAAGCAAGGTCATCCATAAATTTTATTCCCCCAGATCGAATTAGACTTCCATAATCAATCTCGGATGGAGAATAAGGTAAAGCGCGAATTTCATATAGCCTATTATGCTTACCTTTCTGGATATCTTGATTGGAAACTGAAAAATGAACAGAATACACCTTATCGAAATAATCAATCCAATCCCAATTAATCAACAAGCCTGTGTCAGTTTTAATAATATCTAATTTAGGAACCTTAATATTATTAACTAAATCACCAACTTCTTCGTCTTTTTTCAAATGACGTCTTTTAATGACAGTATTATTAGAACAAGAAAAAGATATCAATAAGAGAACTGAAAAGAAAATAAAACAAATAAAGTAATTTTTATTGTTATAAAACATACGAATAATCAAAATATATATTAAATATACTATTAATATAATACATTTACAAAAAGAGCACCAACTTTATTTTTAATAAAGAAAAATATCAACTCTTCTGTTTTTCTGTTGACTCACCTTATCTCCCCCTTTAACAAGGGGCATAGTATTACCCATCCCTTCTGCAGTTACAAGATTTTCAGGAAAGCCAAAATCAATTATAATTTTTTTAATTACAGAAGCTCGTTTATAAGAAAGTTCTTGATTATATTTTTCAGAACCGAAAGAGTCCGTATGGCCATGTATAATTATCTTTAATGGTTGATTAACCTCAATTAAATCTTGTAAGCGCTCAATTAAGCTAGTTATTTGATCCTTCTTGATAGACGATTTATCAAAATCAAACAGAATATCAGAAAAAGAAAGGGAAGGCCTACCTGCTCCCATAGAATAATAGATATCTGTTTGTTCATCTTGTTTAAAAGAACCAGCTTGAGCTCCCTTAACATCGTATCCAGTACGAAAATTAGTTTCAAAAACAAAGCCTGCGCCATTTTTGTACTTAGCCGTTGGTACAAATCCAAGTTTTACAGATCGTGCAAAGAAAACAGAACCATCATCAGAAACTCGATAACCCCAATCATCACCACTAGAATTAACTCCATTCAATAATATAGGACCTACCCAAGATGTCCAATTATTAATATCTTTTCGTTTAAAAATATAAATATCCTGATCATATTTACCTTTTTTATAGCCATTAGAACTAATGTATAAAGAAAGACCATCAGGCGAAAGAAAAGGAGTTCTTTCAGCATATGGAGTATTTACAGAAGTCCCCAAATTCAATACTCGCACCCAATTGCCATTTTCTTTAAACCCAACATAAATGTCCGTATTGCCCCAATAATTACCTTCCCAAAGCCAACCTTTTTTATGATAAGCGCCAATATGCCCAATTCTATCGGAAGCAAAAAGTATAATATTATTATTAAACATAAACCCATCCATATCTGAAAAAATAGAATTAACCGGTTCATCAAAATGAATAAGTCTATAACTTTTACCCTCCGGCTTTGCCAAAAAAAGATCTTGGGTAGCGGAGCCATTATTTTCATTGATAGGTCCCATATTTTCGGAATAATTCCCAGTTAGTAAAATAGATCCATTACTTAAAACCTGATTTACTGCTTCGTGGGCATTAGTATTTAAACTAATAACAGGCCTAGCATCAGAAAATAATCCATTTGAAAAATTAGAAACAAAAATATCTTCTCCCCCATTGTTTCTTGATTTAGTAAAATCGATTTTATAATCAAAAAAACCAGTTCTATCCATTCCAGTAAAATACAACTGGCCTAATTTAGAATCATAACAAGGAAAATATTCATTTGCAGAAGAGTTGACATGGTGAGAGAGTCTAATGAATTTTGTTGTATCTGAAAAAGATGAAAAGTAATAACTTTTTTCACCTTTTGAATCTACAAAGCCGAAAAAAATAAGAAAAAATATAGAAATAAATGAAAAAGAATTGAAAGAAATCATAAAAATTATTTTATAGAAATAAAGGAAAAAATAAATCAAATACTTGAAAAGAGAAACAAGCCTAAAGAATATTTAAAAAAATAGATGCCAATTCAATTCTAACAAATATCCTTAAAACTATAATCTAAAATACTAAAAAAACTAATCTCTCCTGTGACAAATAATAACAAACCAAATATTTAGGAGGTTTTTCCCTAAAAAGACCGACCTTAGTATTGTAACAGATGATCAAGTAAAATGTGTAGAAAGATTATTAAACAACAGACCAGTTAGAAAATTTAATTATAAAACCCCTAACCAAGTGCTATTCGAAAAAATTGCACTTATTACTTGAACTCAGCATACATTTAATGAATTATATATAACAATAAATAAGCTAAAGGTGTCAATCTTTATAAAGGTACCAGAAAGAAAGCTCTCTTTCTTAGAGAAATTTGGATTGTATTATTTGAAATTTTTTAAAAAGGAAAAAAATAATACCCTATCATTCGAGCTGTCAGATGAATCCATAAAAAAGAAAACTCGTAAAATTATCTTAAAGGGTACCTTATTATCTTCATTAGTTGGAATAACCACCGTCTTCCCAACAATTTGGCTAGACCTCCAGCTTCATAATGATTCATTTTGGATACATTATGCTTGGGTGATCGGAGCTACCCTAATATTTATTATTATTGAATTATATATTCTATTTATTATTGCTCTTAAGCTTGTATATGATATTAGCAAAATAGTTGATATCGGAGCAAATGAAAATGACTTCCTAAAAGAAGGAATTTTTAGTATTGAAAGTATTTTAGCAAGAACAGCTTTAGAAATACCAGATCCAGAATTAGAAATACTAGGTATAGATCCATTTAAAAGAATATCTAAAAAAAATCTATTTGTTATTGGCTTAATTTACAAGGCTAAAATATTCTTAACAAACTTTATTTTAAGAAATATATTATACTTACTAATTGGGAGTAATATTATGGGTATATCTATCTTATATATTGCCCTTCCAGTAGAATGCTTTTGGAATATAGTTGTTATCAAAAGGGTAATAAATGAAGCTCGATTAAGACTATTTGGATTTGCACTTGCCAACAAGATAATAGCTAAAATGAAAAGCGACAACATCTTGAGTCAACTTTCAATTAAAGCAAAAGCTGGATGTATGCGTGCTATTGGAAATGCTGTAGTAATGACTCAAAATTATCATTCTAATATGATAATATTACTAGTTAGCTTTCAACAACTACTTGAAATAACTAAAGAGGATAAATACGACGATTGGTCAATATTTGTTAATACTTTAAATGAAGTAAATGAAAGAGAACGCTATTTCCTACTAGACCTCTTTACAATTGCTGCCGCTTTTGATGGAAAACTTTCTAAATTAGAAAAAGAAAACCTTAAGGAAGTTTATAAAGAAAATTTGACAATTTATTATGATAGACTTAATAAATTAATAAGCAGCCTAAAAAAAGGGGAAATTAACAAAGCACTCCAATATTGTGAGCTAGACTTTAATTTAGGTTAATTCAACTCCAAATACTCCTTCAATAAATTTACATACCGTCTTCGCTATAAAGCACCTTCATCAGCACTTCATCCAAAAAGCACATCCCTTGAAAAAGGAAAGGAGAACTTGAGAAACGAAACTCTGATTCATTTTGCGTTATTAATCTTAAACGATTATTAGCGACCCAATCCTCATCAGATTTTACATAATTTTCAAGGTTAAGTTCAACAAATTTATTGGCCTTGGCCGTTAATTTAGAGTAATCAAATAAATCCCATTCTCTAACCAATGAGATATAAGACCTCATAAATTCATCAAATCGAGGCAAGCCTGTAATATTATCGGCACTAGGATTAATAGACGGAAAATGCAATTTTTCACCAAGTTCAAAAATATACTTATTCTCCATTTTCGAATCCCAATTCATAGTCTCTGGCTTTCCAACATTATCGTAAGAATACCCATACTCTCCAAGGATCTCAAAATCTGAAAGATCAGCTTTTACAACAATGCCTCTAGGACAACCCAACCCTAGCGATACTTCCATTTTTAGATTCTCACGCTTAACATGATAATTAAAATGCTTTAATACTTTCCCCTTCTCAATTCCAGGGAAATCAAAAATTTCAAGTCCTTTTTCAAAACAATCTCTATAAAACTTATTTGCAGTGTCTTCTCCAAGAGCAACAGGCAACCAATCAAATAACTTACCACCCTTCCCAAATGTGGAAACATGGAGGTTAAGTCCATTACTCATACCTAATTTAGGATTACCTGAGGCTATATCCTCTTTTATAATACTAGCTGTTAACTGAGCAGAATGAAACAATAATAAACCGCAAATATAGGAGGCTATTGCAATGAGGCCTCGGGTATGGTCTCTACTCAATTCTTCATTTTCAGGATCCCATAGTTCACTATAAAAAGCCCTTTCCAAATCTGAACTATTTTCAAGACTTTCAAAAAGAAGATTGGTGTAATATGAAGCTGTAGTAGAATTCATTGAAGGCATACCAAGAATATTAACCCCTTCCCTACGAAGAAAATGATTAATACACTTTTGAATACTAGGAGACATGCCAATTGCTTTTGCAACCCTATCACCTGCGATTTTCACTGAAGATTGCTTAAGCAAAAGTGCTCTTTTATCTCCAGGATCATTCGCTAGTAACAGGATATCAGAAGTAACGCCTCCAATATCTATTCCAAGAAAAATAGATTCATTAGGCAACCCAATACCACCCATAGAAAGGGCATAATTACATACTGCCTCACTCTCACTTAGTGCGGTAGAATATTGATTAATATCTCCCGACATCTTCGCAGTTTTCGTTTTCAAGCCCTTAATAGGCTGAACATTCTTTACTACTTCCTCATATATCCCTTCATAAGTTCTACGAAGATCTTTTGGCATTGCATGAGGATAAGACCACATTAACTGAGCAGGGCGCCTTCCTTGTTCAAACAACTCTGCACATATACAAAGCCATACATTTTTGAGATAAGCTTTTTTGTTAACAAGATACCTGTCTTCTCTTTTCCATTTTAAATCATATATCACCTTAGACTCTTCGTCATCAACCTTAATATTTAACACTGCTTTATCGCCATCAACTATAGGAATATTCTTTTCCTGTAAAGGAATACCGCCAGAAACAGCCTGAGGCAACTGAAGTTCATAATCCGAAAGACGGAGCGTGTTATGCAATACTAATGCGGAACGAAGCACTCTTGTCTGAATATCATTTTGAAAAAAGAAGATCTCATTAGCCGAAGCTTCAGCAGCAGGATCATTCTTCTCTTCCCCTAAAAGAAATGTACGCCTTGGCTTGATAATAAGATTGCTTATTACATTTGATTTATCAACAATAGAAACAGATGTATTAGTAGACCCAAAATCAATTGAAACAGTAACAGACTCAAGCTCTTTTTTATCAAAACTAAAATTCTTTAAACTCTGCTTAGAATTAGCCTTGTTAGATAATAATATATATCCGCAAAGTTTATCCTCAAGCTTTTCACTACTATTACGAAGCTCTACTCCCAAAAAAGGAACAGTTGATTTGAAAATCTCGTAACGTATACTTTTCTCCTTAATTTTATCAACATTATGCTCTACAATACACTTTGCCAATGGATTGGCATTATCAGTAATATAGTATAGCGAATTTTCGTCGTTAAATTTTAATTTTTCAAAGTTTTCTTCATCAGAAACTAAAGGAATAGATTTAATCCCCTTCCCTGTATGAGGAATTTCAGAATACATATAATATTCCGACCAGTTGGAAGCATAAAAATTAGGCCAAAGAATAACAGAAGTATTTATAGGCTTAGCTGAATTAGGCACAGGATACCTCTTTGAAAAATAAGTATCAAATCCAGAAATCTCTAACTTGAGAGTAACTTCAAGCGCAGATTCTGCCACATCGTATTTTGCAGTCAGTAACTTGTCGTACTTCAATCCCTTTTCTCCCTTTCCTAAGACATCCTCAATTTGATTTTGAAATTCTATTATCCCTCTTGCACTAAGCGGTAACGAAAAGAAATAATTCTTCTTATCAATACCCTCAGCAGAAAGCAGCGATGCCATAGATGAAGAAACATCACTAGCATCCACCATTAAAATCTGAGAAGCCTCTACAGGTAATAATAATTTATCAGGATTAAACTCCTTCAAATCACCCGTCTCATTATCCATAAGATAACGACCATCCTTCGTTTTATATACTTTAACGTCGACGTTGAATAATTTATCAAAAGGCTTATAATCAGTAAACTTATCGCAAGAATCTAAAATCCCAGACACTTTATCATTAAACTGAGGATCCAATTCAACAAGCCTTTCCTTGATTTCATTGTGAAAATCTCTAAGAAAAGAATGAACTGTAATTATATTAAATTCTTTATCCCTGAATTCCTTTTCAAAAATATTGACTTGCTTTCTCATCCGACCTATATAATGAAACACACGCTCTAAGTCTTTCTTTTCTAAATAATCAACAGGATTCTTAAATCGCCCACGTATATAAAAAGGTATCCTTGCCTCACTTAAATCATAGCTTGCTGCAGGATACATTAAGGTGAGCGGGTTAGTTCCTGCAATTACAATATTATCAAGGGTAATAAGTAAAACATAAGGAAAAGTAATATTTGCAGTTTTTCTGTCATCTTCTGAAGATATTGGCTTTGAAAACTTAGCCTGTTCAAAAAGCATATTGCCAAAAGCTCCAGAAAGCTCATATATATTACTAGTTTTTTTCAAAACATCAACCTGACTAAGCTCATTAAAATTTAGATCATCAGAATATTTTAATTCTACTTTTTCAACGCCAATACGGCTATTATACAAAGCCAGAGAAGCCAATACTCCTTTATACTCGTCTTGCAAGGCACTATATAAATGGTCCATCCCTTTCATTCCATCTTTCTGAACCTTATCAACCTGGGAGATAAATTTATAACTTATGGCATTTTTCATCATATAGGCTCTTACCCATGGAGAAGGAACAGCAGTTAGAATGCTATACACATCCGACCCATCTTCCATATTGAGACTAGCCAATTGAATAGAGTTTACATAATTATTTACTTGGGTGAAGGTGTGCCAAGAATCTTCTGCTTTGGGCATACCAATTGATAAACTCTCATTATCGGCCAATACGGCCTTTCTGCTCTTGTTTGTAGGCATAAACTTAAGTATTATTATTAATCCTGCTCTTGGATGATTATTTTTGAATCTAAATCGAAGTCGTAAAAGGTTGTTCTAATATTTTCAATAAAATCACTAAAATCACCCGTTTTATTCTTGTGTAATTTCTTAAATCGATTGACAAAATTATTTTTTGAGTTTTTGCTATCTAATTGAGGATAGGCAATATTCCAATTTTTAGGCAATCCATGCTTGAAGAACTCACTCTTAATCCCAAGAAAATCCTTTTCCCCCTCGGGAGCGAAAGTAAAAAACGCCTGGCTTAACCAACCAGGATTAAATCCTTCATCAGATTCACCCTTTGGAAGTAAAGAGAAGTAATTTAGAAAAAATTGGAAGGATTCGATAATCTCAGCATTAACCTCATAAGAAGAATTGTATAGTTTTAAATCATCTACAAGTCCCATTAAATTCCCCTTGTATTCACTATGCACCAATTTACCAAAGGCAAAAAAGGCAATCAGATTCTTTCTAACCACTTCGTGAATCGGAAGCTCTTTCGAATCTGGTCCAATATTTTTATGCAAAATATCTTCAGCATCAAAAACCATTTTTGAACTCTCTTTTTTTCCATCTCCAGCAAGCGTCATTGATTTATAACGAAACTGAGTAGCATTAATGTTATTCAGCGTTTTACTATCAGTAATAGAAGGATGAAAAAAGTGATGGGTAGCCGCTGCAGAAAAAATTTCAAGCACATGAGCAGGATTTTCTTGAGCTTTACCTCCTGTTACGGTCTCTTCATCCGCCTTCCCTTGTAATGCTTCTTTTTTATAGTCATCAATATCTACATTCAAATTAGTAGGCCAGCCCAATAAGTAAAGTCGCTTATAGGTTTTAGAGATTGTGAAATCATTTACATAAAAATTAAGTGCAGTGGCACTGTTATGAGTGAAAAACTGACTATTTGCAATGACCTTTTTCTTCTTCTTCTCTGCATCACTCGGAGGCTTAAATTTAAAATAACTCGAAAGCACTACTCCACCATAAAAAATTTTATCTAAATTAAGACTGCCAGCAGTAACAATTTTGGCGCAATCGGTAATGGCTTTAGGAATTACCGGAATTGAAGATGCTCCAGTTCCTCCAAAAGAAGAACCAAAAGAAAATACCCTTGCTTCTGTATTATTTGCAGAGGCAATGGCTTGAATAAAATGATAAAGTTGACTGTTGTTTCCATAAACAGTATCCTCCTGCGATTTTCTGATTTCTTCAATAAAAGCATGGTACATCAGATACGATCCTAGATGGGTTTGAGCCCTATAGCCATGAGAAAGATCAAATTCCTGCACAATATCTTCAAAAAATATATTAGCAAGTTTATGGTTGGTATCAGAGTTGCCTCTTTCAAGTTGCGATAGAATAATGAAATTCTTACGAGTATCTTTGGAATAGTCAGGTACAAAAACAGAAAGCTCCAACTCGCAATTAAAATACCCCCCATTAGAGACACTCTTCTGAATTTTCTGATACGACTGTATCAAATTTTCGGCATTTCGCTTATCTCCATTTTCCTCATCAGTATCCATAAGAAGAATATGTATTTTGCCAATATCCTTAAACATGCCTATAGCACAAAGATTTACAAAAGACTGAAGACACCGCATACCGGTACCGCCTGCTGCCACAACAAAATGATTCGCTGAAGTTTCTGCCATGTTATTTTATTTTTAGAATAATCCAAATTTTTTCCCTTTTGACACAAATACTGTCCAAGGTTTATAACCAAAAAAAGTTCTTAGATATTTTGAGCAAAGCCAAAACGTTAATACAAATACCACCAAAGAAGCTGCACAAGCTGGTAAAATGAATTTCATCAAAGAACTTACAATAGTAGAAAGATCATCCTCATTCATCCTTGCCCTCCAACTATTAACTAAAAAATCTCCAACATAGAAAATTTCAGCAGAAAACAAAGAAAATACTCCAACAAAAAAAAGCACCCTTCTAAAAAATATATCCTTTTGTTTTTTAATGGTAAGATTATAGGGTATTGTAGTCGTAAGATAGAGATACAATAAGGCATAAATAAAGCCCAAGGCCAACATTATAAGAATCAGTTTTACTTTTAGTGAGTTTACATCAACGATAGAATATTCCATATTAAAAATTTATTTGTCGTGAATTGATACAAGTAAGCTGCCGATTTGAAAATTAGTTTTTGCTGCTTTATAATCATCTAAAGCTAACCTTAAGCTTTCTTTTAAAGCATTGTTTTCCATAGTACCATACTTAGATTCAAAATCCCAGGATAAGCTATTGTCAAGTGGTTTTATTGTCATGTCTTTTACAATAATTCTTGAATAAAGCAGCTTGGCATAAGTAGCATAGGAAGACATAAAGTTTTCCTTGCCAACAGAAGCTCCAAATTTATATGTTAAAGAAGAATCATTATTAATATCACAAACCAAATCATTTACTTGCTTAGCCTCCTCGTAAAGATTTTTTTTATTCCACTCCTCCTTGGAGGTGGCTAGGGTCTTATAATAGACCTTTGAAAGATCGTAAGATTCGGTAGCAACATGAGCATAAAAAGGAGTTTTGTTGTCAACAACCATATTACATACAACAGGCTTGTCAATATGAGAATTTTTACGAATACCTACAAAACTGAAAGGAATATACTCAGTAAAATAATCAGCGAAAACCTGATGCTTATTGCCGTTATCTTTTATTAAATTATAATTAGAAACACATTCTCCTGGAATATTTTTATCATTTATTACTAGGTGAATTTCCGAAGGATTAATATCGATAACATTACTAAAAATACCCGAGAAATCTTTTTTTAGATTATCAAGCTGAGAATTGATACAGCCTTTAGGCTCAAAAATGATGTAATAAATATTCTTTGTCTCATTCTTCTTATAATAATTAAGGGCTGTATACTTGAAGGGATAAATCAAAACACGATTATTGCCAGAAATCCACTTTGTAAAATATTCACTAGCCCATGTAGAATTATCAGCTGATTCGTCATTTGTAAATTTTCCGTTCTTCAATCTCCTGGCCCCTTTAATTCCTTCATCAAGTAAAAAATCAGTAACTATTATAGTAATCTTATTATTAGCTTTTGAGGCAGATTCAAAGGCAGGACGAAGTTTGGAATATAACTTTTTATAATTAGCTGGGTTTTGTAAAAAATTAGCATCTGATAAAGATTTAATCTCAGTTATTGGCTGTAGCATAGTTGGATCATCATCTACATGATAGTACTTAGATTGACCAGGATTGAATCTTTGCATCACTGATGTTATAGCCGCAAATGATTTATCAATTCCTAGATTCATTCCTGCAGACATATCAACAATTACATCAGCTTGATTAACCTTAGCCCCCACTTCCTTTTTAATATTAAGAGAAGTTAAAAATTGATCTCTGGTAACGCCCTCTTTTCCAGTTTCCAGAAAAAAATCATTCAAGATTGTCTTATCAAGATGAATACCACTAAGAGTGATTTTTTCATCCTGATATTTTTTCATGGCCTCTTCAGGAGAAGTGCCGCAAGAAGATAAAAATAATAGAGAAAAGCAAAATACACTGAAAGAAAGAAATTTATTCATAAAAGTAGGTATAGATGCAATATAAAGAATTTTTGAAAATTAACTATTTTTTTTAAATTAAATAATAGTTACATGTGTTTTGAATTTAATATCAAATTTTCATACATATATAAAAAATATTTACTACATTAAATAATTATGACTACATTTAGATTAGAAAAAAAACTATAGATGTTAATCAATTTTTAATTCATATGATAGCAAAAACAGTATTATTAGGAATCTGCTCAATTGTAATTATGCTAAATTATAGTTGCAAATCAGATTTCGATAACGACATTACACAATTGAATGCCCTTATTGGAAAGGCTGAAAAACTAAATGGGGATGACGATATTAAAAAATGGGAAAATATTAATAATGAGTTTGAAAAAATTAACGATCACTTTCAATCCCACAGAAATAAATATTCAGAAAGTGAAATAACTAAATTCAACAAATTACAAGGAAAATACATTGCAGTAATTTTAAAATCTGGAATAAACCAATTAGAAAACTCGATTAAAGACCTTCAAGAAACAGTGAATGGTGCAATTGATGAATTTTCAAATTCCTCAGACTTAAAAACAGATCAAAAAGATACAGAATAGGAAGAGAATAAATTATATAGTGGTGTAGATGACGAAGTGAAAAAAAGTTTTATTACTCAGGTTTAAAAATATCAGAAACAGAAATAGGAACGAGTTCGCCCTTTTTATTTCTTACTATATATTTAACAGAATACTCTAAATCGTTGGCCGTAACACAAATAGCATTAATTACAGCATCTGAACTATCGGGCAAAATTTTAATTCTCTGTCCATATCGGAAAGGAAGTGATTTATAGGCAGTATCAGTAAGTTTCAGATTTTTTATTAGAGATAGATAGGGCATATACCCTAATAATAAATTATTTTTTGCGCTCAAATCGCCCGCCAAGGAACCATTATCTATTTCAAGCTTATGAATGCGCTCATCTAGTGCCTTAGATCTTACAGCAAAACTATTTTCAATTTCACTTCTATTCTGAAAATTAAAATAGAGAATTACTAAAAGAAGTAACACACTTAAATAAAATAACCATTTAAAATAATTTAATGGTTTCTTTACATTAGCTTCCAAATTATCTTCACTCATAATATTATGATTAATTTTAGAATTGATATAGCAAGCATTTTATTAATGATGAAAAGAAATTAAAGTAACCGCTGTATAATAAAATAAATCAATTGCGATTTTTTTCAGCACCATTAAAGTATTAAATAGAAAAATAGCAAATTAAGAAATCTTTTCACAAGTCTCCCAAAGATCTAAAAAAATACCACAAAATATCATGGCTAAATTATTATCTTCAATAACTACAATATTTTCTTGATTATATGAAGCAGCAGCTCTTGTCCAATTATAGGAACCTGTTAACACCATAGATTCATCTACAATCATAAATTTATGATGCATATGATAAGAGCTCATATCAATTTTAACGGGCAATCCTTTCTCTGAGAGGTATCTTATATCAGATCCTTCATCATTCATTTTTTCATTATCAGAAATAATTCTCACATTAACTCCCCTATCAAAAGCCTGAACTAATTCATCTGTAATTCGATTGTCGCTAATAGTAAAAACACAAATATCTAAATATTTTTTACTTGCTTTAATTAAGTCAATAATTTCGTTTAAACAATCATCTCCTGGACTAAAACTAGCACGATTTGTAAGCATCCTTTGAATTTAATTAAAAAAAATGGTTAACTAAAATTGATATAACATTATAAAAAATCATCTATTTCAAAGAAACGAATCCACTATCTACTCTTTCTTGAAAACGCTGTATTGGCCTAAGATCTACTTCTGTATCGCCAGAGCCAATTTCAAAAGGATCATCCAAGCCTACTATAAGATGGTACATATAATAAAAAACAAATGACAAACATAGGGTAATTGTAATATCAGCAGTAATTGTTTTAAATTTTGTTATGATTAATAATGTACTAATTACAGCCAAAATACCTTTTAGCAAAGTATATGCTGGTGCCACAAAAATATTTCTAGAAATAGAATAAGCTCTTGTTATCTGCTTTCTCATAGCATTAGTATTTTCTTGTATCCCTTTGATAGCCTCCTTATCAACACCTCTTTGGGCAAAATAAAAAGCCACATCATTTAGCTTTCTTAATTCCGGGAAAATAGCCATAGAATCTTTTTCTTTACTATTAAGCCACTTTAAAATAGAGAAGGCTAAATCTGTTAATGTTTTTTGAACATACTCTTTATTGAGCGGCTCTTTAACAAGATCGGAATTGCCTGATCTAGGTGCATTAAATGCTAGTAATATCCAATCCTGTATAGCTTCTAAATTACAGGCAATTTCACCAGGTATCTTTTCGCCTTCTTTAAAGTCAGTCATGGTTCCAGCAAGCATCATCCCCATTACAAAAAATGCACCTGTAAATACAATAGAAATATCAGAAGACTCAATAAGCCCATTGAAGAAAATTTTTTCCGTAGAAAATAAAGGAAGAATAAAAATTTTGATCAGCACAATCACAAAAGCAACAGAAAGTGCCTTTAATAATATTGAGGGCGATTTTATTTTTTTCATTTTATTTAATTTGTTTGTCAAAATGATCAGCGGAATGTAACAGGATTTTGTCTTTAAGTAAATAGTTATTGATAAGATCTCGAGCATCCTTTACAACTTTGGTGTGAGGATAGAACTCTTTTCCTAAATGTTTTTTTATTACAGATTCATTGATTCCCAGAAATTTTCCTATTCTAAGCATCTCTTCTGTGGCTAGACCTGGATCTTTTATATCTCCTATAATTTTAATCAAATCACTCATTGCATAAAATCCACCTCTAAGATAGTAAATCGGAAACTCCTGTTGTTCATTTACAGGTAATTGATTAAACTTAAAAGAAGCTCTTTCTTTAGTAACAAAGTGATTCAGTGGAAGATTTTTTCTTGAAATATCAATTTTGACTTTACCTAATAAAGCACTACAATAAATACCCATCCACCTGAGTTTTCTTCTAAATTCATGAATACCGAACTCAAGATTATTTAAATCTATTTCTTTAGATTTTACCTTAACATTAATTTCAAATAATTCATCTCTAAATAATTCTAAGAGCTTTTTTCTCTCTTTTTCCGATCCATAAGATTCTAACTTCTTAAATGATTTATTGAAACTATCATAAGCCTCAGGAGAATACTTTAAGCCATCGGGAGATGAAGAAAGCCAGCCGGCATTAACAAGCCTATCTTCCATAACTCCCAAACAGAAGTACGCTTGGTTTTCAAAGTAATTACTAACTTCAGAAGGGAACTTCCATCTTTTGTTATTTGTAATCATGGCATCCCAATAATCAAATTTGCCAATTGCGTCTTCAATTTCCTTAAAATCAAGAATCCATTTTTCAGCACGTTTTTTACTTTTTCCAATTTTTGAATCTATTCTAGCCAAGCCCTGTAATTGAAAAAAAGGGGTTCTCCCATCATTTGCGTGCAAAGCCCTTCCAATGTTTATTAGAGGAGAATTATGATGCTCTTTTATTGATAATTCTAATTTTTTATTAAAATTTTGGAGATGGCTGCTATACCGTTTTTGGGGATCATTCATGGATTAAAAAATTAAATTTAAAAAATTATTTATAATGTGATTCCAAAAGTACTGATTGAATTCAATATTTAAAAAAATAGATTTAATCAATTGACAAACAGTATATAACGACATAAAAACGCATAAAATAAAGAAATGAGGGCCATTTTAGAGATGAAATAATAATTAAAAAGAATATTATATTTAAAAAACACTTTCAATATATTGTTTAAGATAACAAGTACTATTCATCTAAACTTATTAAGACGAACTTCTTATTTATTATTTATTTTATTCTATGTAAAAGATAAATACGAAAAAGAGCCACCAGGGAATAAGATACTTGCTTTTTTGAGAGGCATCTGATATTATTGAATAAAAAATAGTTAATAGATCAATTACTTTAACCCAACAATTGACCTTATTGACAAAGGCAATCTCATGAAAGTTTCATTTGATTTTAATTTTTGAGCCCAAAAAGCTAGTAAAAGGCAGGAAAAGAAAAAAAGAACCATCATACAAATAAAGAACATTGCACCCCTAGGCTCAAAATAGCTATCAAAAACATAAGAAATTATGCATGCGTGGAAAAGATAAACAAACAAACTACTTTTCCCAAGCAACTTAAGAGATCTTGCAATAATATTACTAGACTGAAAATGAAATTTTATAGCTGAAAAAGAAAATATTACAAAAGATAGAGCGGTAGCTAGATAAATAATAGAAGCAGGGTAAAATAACTCTAGATAACCATCTCTTAATCCCTGGCTGCTTTTTTCTTTATTTAATAAAAAAGAAGCTACTACAAAACATCCTGCCGAAATAAATAATATTGCCTTTTTTTGCTGTTTAAACCAATCGAAGAACCGTGCAATAATACTACCTAATAAAGAGAAAATAAGCCAAGGAAATAAAGGGAACCATCCATCAATAAACATACTCTTTACATCAATTATACTGATAGGAATTTGTTTCCTAAGCATTATATCATTAATCTGAGTTTCATTAATTTGAAATCTATAATTTGAATATTTCTGAAAAAAATAAGATAAGAAAGCAATCAGAGGCAAAACAGCTATTGTCCATCTATAATGTAATCTAAAAAAAAGGAGATTAACAAACATGCCTATGGCAATCATATACAAAACATCAAAAGACTGAAAGGGCTGTATCTTCCATACAAAAGTATCTAGTAAGGCAGCTGAAAATAGCAAATAAAATGCCTGATATACTTTTTTAGAAAATGAAGATTTCATCATAAGAGAATAGGCTAAAGAAAAGCCTGAAAGAAAAATAAAAACAGGAGCTGCAAGTGAATAAACAAATCTAAAAAGGTATGGATATGGCTCTTGTAATAGATAAGGGCTTGAATTTGCAGCAAGCATAACAAAAATAGCCACTCCCCTTAACAAATCAATGCCACCTATCCTCTTATTTTCCATTAGTGTGCAAAGATAAACAAACTCAGCAAGAAAATAATTGGGAAAAGAAATCTGAAGATAAAATCTATTTGAATGGCTCTTTTTATTTGAACTGGATCTCCCGATCTATCCATATAAAATGTAACAATAGACTGTACCATACTCATGGCAATCAAAAAATAACAGGTATAAAATATTTTGTCAATATAAATAATATACCCAATTTCAGGTATTTCCCCAGAAATAGAAAGCTGAAAGGCAATGGCACTAAGCAAAGATGTTACTGTTAAACCAGCTGCAATATCGATTTTTTCAGCAGGAAGATAAAAAACGACATATACAAGCAATAATATAATCATCAAGGGAATAATTAATTTTGCAATGTATGGAGCAAAGGATCGATCAATAAAAACATTTGTAGTAATTCGTGAATAATAAGTAATTGGATCAAATTCTGGGTCACCAAAGTTTGTTTGATACTTACCATCTTCAAGATTGATCTTTGTTTTGAAAATCTTATAAACAGAATTCTTTTGCTCTAACATATCAAAAGACAATCCCCAAAAATTTGAATCTTGCTTAGATTGAGTGTATGAAGATGTATCAACAATGAATTTAAGTTTAGATTTTTCCAATAAACTATTTTCAATACAAATAGAAAGCTTTTGGACATCTAGCGGATACATTTTGTAATCAGGATTAAAATAAAAATCACCCTGATGAAAACCTGTATAATAGTGAATATTACCTGGTAAATGTTGTACCTCTTGAATCTCATTTTTGAATGACTCTGCTGTACATTCGAAACCATTAACATATTCAAAATTCATAATTTCATCATTACTTGGGTTATTAGGATTTAAGGTATCATTCTCGAAAATTGCCCACCAATAAAACTCAGCGTGAAATTTTCCATCTTTGAAATCAGGCACCATTTGTTTAATGTAAACACCATATTTTATAGTAATTACAGAATCCTTAGTTTTATTTTGCGCATAAACATGATGACTCAATAAGAAGGAAACTAACAGGAGAAAAATGAAATAGAAACGCATAATCAATGAGTTATAATTAGAAAATAAAAATTATTTTATATGGTAATAAAGATGATAGACGAAATTAGTACTATTTATTATTCAAATTAGTTTAATTTTAACAAAAAATAAAAAACCATAAAATATGAATAGTATTAGTCCGAAAATAAAAATATCAGTATTATTCTTAGCTATTACATTCTCAGGCCTATTATCAAGCTTCTTTTTAATATCATGCGGAAATAATAAAGCTGAATTGGAAATGCAGGCAAAAGCAGCTATAAGCAAAGATATAAAGAGCCTAACTGGCAAGTGCTTAGATGGATTTACTGGCGGATTAGGTAGTATGATTTTGAATTTGACCTTATCTAAAAAAGACCAGGACTCTTTACTACTAAAACCAGTTATGCCGTATGTAGATATTGAACTAAAAGCTAAAAATGAAAAGGAATTGGAATTGCTTTATAGAGACGGGAAAGAGAGATTCAAATTAATCTCAGCTATTCTTATCAAAAACAAGGATTCAATAGCTGACTCCTTAAGCGAAAAATATAAAGCTGCTAAGTCCCTTATTGATTTTGTGCTAAAGTATTTAAATGAAAATAAAGAAATCTTAAATAATTTAAGCTCTTAATATTCTTCAGTATTGAATTAAGGAGATATTTATTTTCATTGTTAATTCGAAAAATAAATTATTAATAATTTCAGCTTATCAATAATTTGATTATCTGACAGCTACACGCTGAAAAAGAGCTCCTTTATTATTAGTTAAAGAACTGTAATCATCTACAAAATTCCAACTAACGGCTATTCCATTTATCGAATAAACTCCATCAGCATTATACTGATCTACAGCCTTCCACTTCCCAGATAATTCAATAATTTTCTTAAAACTTCAGAATTAGTATGACCATTAGTTGCATAAGATACTATGCGAAAAATAGAATTATCGAAAGCTAATGTTATGCATGTCTGCGAATGCTGATCTAATAATTCCCAAATATAACAATTAAGAGTACCGATATTTTTTCCTAACGAGTAAATAATGTTCTTAAAAATGAATTATGAGATGATTGAAATGAATTATGAGATGATTGATTTATTTTTGGAATCTCAAATTGAAATTGAAAGAATCAAGCTGTGCACTTTGACCAGTTTTATCTACATCTTTCAATCGGTATCCTTCGTGATAAAGCTTATGAGGAGTTGTTACAGAAGATTGTATCACTGAATTATTTTCAGGATCGATTAAAAATAATTCAGAATTCTCATTAACAAAAGAGTATGAAAAATACACTCTAATATTTGAATTAAGAAGGTTACTTATTTTTTCATTTTCCTCTTCAAGTTGCTTTTTTCTTTGCAACTCTAAAGCTCTTTCTTGTTGCTCTTTTTGTTTATTCTCTTCTTCTAGTCGCTTAACCCTTTCAATCTCCAATTCCTTATTGTGCATTTCCTTCTCTTGAGCCAAACGCAAACTTTCTTCAGGAGAAATATTTTTTTTATTTTTCCTAAAGAAAATATAATAAAAACCAATAAAAGCTATAATTATCCAAAATAGAGACATAGAAACTATTTTTCAAAAATTAGTAAAAAATTGAAACTCTCTAATTGAGCAGATTGCGAGGTTTTAATTGCGTGAGACAACCTCCATCCATCATTAATGACTGATTCAACAGTTGTAGCCGAATCTTCAAGCAAAAATGGAGAGCCATTGTTATCTTCTACCTTTAAAATTTTAGATTGAGGACTAACAAAACTGTAGCAGAAAAAAATTGAAATTTGCATAATGACAATGTAACTAGTTAATAAATATTTATAGATTAAAACAAATATACAAAATTACATATTCATGAAATTATAATAGCAATAGAAAATTACTTCCTAAGGCTTATTGGCTATCGAAATATTTATACTAAAGTCTGATAATCAGCAATTTATTTATGCCAAACTAGGTACACAAATAATATTTTATAAAATTTAATTTTTTCGATAACTTCCAAGATTAATTTACTTTTTATATAGAAAAAAAATAAACCATTACTCACTAAATAAAATAAAAAAAATGAATTACAAAGTAGTGCCATTTGTAGCACAAATCACTCAAAAAGATACCACTACAACAGTAGCGAATCAATTAGAAATTTTAATAAATGAGTACTCTTCACAAGGATGGGAGTACGTTCGTTTAGAAAATGTTGAAACACAAATCGCAGCAGACAATGGCTGCTTTGGAATTGGTGCTAAACCAGCGTTTAAAACTGTATTTAAAATGCTTGTATTAAGAAAATGAAAGTAATTCTAATTGGTATCATTCATCTCTATTGGATATTTTTTCCAAAAAACAAAAGAAGGGCTTGTTTATTTAATGAAAGTTGCTCACACTACACTTATCGTATAACCAAGGAAAAAGGACTCATACATGGAATGTCTGCACTAAAAAAAAGGTATACCCAATGTCGGCCAGGGTATACATTATACAAAGATGAACAAAACAACTCTTATGAATTACAACTTAAAGATGGAAGTATTGTAAGTAACGAAAAAATTGCCCAAAGCTTACTACCTCCTTTTAATTTTAATTACATAATAAAAAATAATTAGCAATGGAAATTTGGCACTTATGGATAATTGCTGCTCTTTTTCTTTTTATCATTGAAATATTTGTACTGTAAGTACCCCTAAAAATCGGACAGTTTAAAATTAGAGCAAAAAGCTTAAATTTAAACTGCAAATATGAAAAAGACACGATTTACGGAGACCCAGATTGTTTA
>Ga0209190_1000929_pt1 | contig 20935 bp, 15 predicted proteins | sample M_140205_XF_Meta_FD_187315 | JGI IMG/M metagenome (GOLD analysis project Ga0209190, IMG submission 187315) | Freshwater microbial communities from Lake Montjoie, Canada to study carbon cycling - M_140205_XF_MetaG (SPAdes) (version 2) | ecosystem: Environmental > Aquatic > Freshwater > Lake... | reverse complement strand
ATTTTTAGGGGTACTTACACTAAGCCATATTTCTATGACAATTATCAATTGAAAACCTCTTATTTATCAGAAATATCCATAATAATCAGAGATTTATATAAAATCATTTTGCAAAATAAATGAGGCCCCGTATTTTTGCCGCGGAGAGATGGCAGAGCGGTCGAATGCGGCGGTCTTGAAAACCGTTGACTGTCACAGGTCCGGGGGTTCGAATCCCTCTCTCTCCGCAAAGCAAGATTGAAACCTGCGAGAAATCGCAGGTTTTTTTATTGACGGTAACGAGCCAAGCTTGCTTTTGCGAGTTAGCGGGAATGAAAAAACAAAGCCCCCCACTTGCGGGCTGGTTTTAAGCGAAGATGAAATTAATAAACTGAGAAATCAAGGAAGAGTTATCTCAGCGCAATTGGAAATGCCTAAAGAATTTGAGAAATTGAACCGTCTGATTAGTTATGAAATCTATTGGAGTCATATCCTTATCCTCCGTTGCCTTACAGTGACTATACAATTCAGGGATTTCACCCAACAATGAAAAATCACCTAATGGCAAACATAGTGTCCCAAAGGTGTAAAATGCAAAAAGAAATAGGTAGACTACTTTTTTCAATGCTTTTTATATAATGAAATAATATTATTATGGTATAACATTAAATTTCCTGATTAGCACTAGTAGTTAAATTTTTCTTTTCGAATTTATTGTGAATGATAGTTATAAATAAACCATAAACGATTGCGCAAATAATTAATAAGTTATTTACCAAGCCTGTTGTTGAAAACGATATTCTTATTAAAATAGTTGAGATTATAAACCCAGAATTTCTCATTACTTTGTAAAAGTCATCAGTTAGGTAAAAGGAAAATAGTAGTAATAATACATCGGCAAAGATTAAAATATTAAAAAACTGCTCGAAAAAGATATTATTAATATTTGAGAATGAATTTGTACTATTAACATCACTAAAAATTATATCAGTAATCCATGTAGTAAAAGAATAAATGGAAAGAGAAATAAATATGGGCACTAATAGTAAAGCCAATATTTTTTTTATTCTTATAAAATTCAATACCGACAAACTGCTTACAACGCCCGTATCTACAACATTTTTTTTAGGTTCACTCTGTAGATAGAAAAGATAAATTAGAAAAAACATGAGTAAAGAAGTTGCTAAGTCATAGGAAAATTGCAAATCATATTTTATATTAAACCAGTCGCCTGAAATTCTTAAATTAGAAAGGTCCTTGAATAATCTTCGAATAATGATTAAGCTCATTATTTCATACTGTTTACTTACATATTTTGTAAAAGATTTTGGGAGATAATAAATCAATAAATATACTTCGTATAGAAGTATAAATGAAAAAGGAGTATATATTGCCGCAATTGGATTTGTTAGTAGATTAGAGGTTGTCTCTAAAGAAACAAATTTGAGATCGACTAAATAGATAATTAAAAGATGAATAATAAAACTAGTAATAGCTATTGATAAAATTGCTTTTTCTATTTTTTTCTTTATTTTTTCTGAGAAAATATTTTGATATAATTTTTCAAACATCTTTGTCAATTGTTTTTTTGATTTAAGATAATAAATAGGAATTATTATTATTATACATCGTCTCAGGCTTTTTTAAACTATTTGGAAGGTAAACTCATTTTAATTCAATACACAAAGTTAAAGATTATAGAGAAACTTTTTAGGGGGTATTTATAGATAAATAAAAAATAAATGCTGCTATTATTATGAATGATTCAATCTACTTACTTCTTCCTTCGATACTTACCTCTTGTTTGGTAATAATATTTCGACCTCACTTGCTTTTTTAAAGCATTCTTATCAGTACTTACAGACTTTCTAACATAACCCTTTTTTATTTTTCCCTTATAATCAACTGATGGCCTAACGTAAGTAAATCCGGAATCTGTTGCTTTTGTATCAGTATTATTTCCAGTACATGAAATTATCATTACTAAAATGAGAATACCCGATATTAAACCGATTGTTTTCATGCACTGGAAATATATGAAAATTTATAACAATATTAATTAACCCCATTTGATTATGCAATATTAACACTCATCAATCGTTTTATTATTCTAATTATTAACTTATAAAAATTAAATTTATGATTTTTGCTTTTGTTCTCTTATCCTCTGTATTTCTGCTGGTTATATACCTGCTGATGACCTTACTTCACAAAGAAGATACCCATACTTCCTCTTATGGAATTGAAGATCTAATGTAAGTCTGCGTATCGTTCAGTAAAATCACGAATATACTCAGAGAAGTAGATTTACTCAAAATGAAAAAATATAGGAGAAAAAATAAAAGTTTGTTTAATGCAATATTTATATTGATTACGACGTTTAAAAAGTATCCGATATCAATGAAAAGTTCACCTATGCAAAAACCTTCTTTACGAAGGTTTTTTTTATTTACAGAATTTCTATTTTTATATGTTACTCCTTTGGGACTTCTGGCTTCTTTTCAACTTTCTGCCCTTCTGACTTTTGCTTATTAGAATCTGAAGTCTTTTTCTTTTGACTCCTAGGAGCAAACATCACCAGCATTCTTTTTCCTTCCATTTTAGGCAACCCTTCCAAAGCACCTACATCTTTAAGCCTATCGGCAAACTTGAGTAATAACAACTCTCCCCTTTCCTTAAACATGATAGCACGGCCTTTAAACTGAACATGGGCTTTTACCTTATCTCCTTCCTTTAGAAATTTTTCGGCATGTTTCACCTTGAACTCAAAATCATGGTCATCTGTATTAGGAGTAAAGCGTATTTCCTTAACCTCACTGGTCTTGGACTTAGCTTTCATTTCCTTTTTCTTCTTCTTTTCTTCGTAAAGGAACTTATTATAATCTATGACTTTGCAAACTGGTGGATTAGCACCAGGTGAAATTTCTACAAGATCAAGCTGCTGAGAGGTAGCTATTTTCAAAGCATCTGCCAAAGGATAGATGCCTACTTCAATATTATCACCCACAAGACGAACTTCAGGTGATTTAATCATGTGATTGGTACGGTGTTCCTGCTGCTGTTCTTTTCTGAACCGAGGATTAAACCCTTGTCTGGGTGGACGCGGTGGAAATGCCATTTACAAATTTTAGTTTACAATATTGTTATAAATACCTAGCAATTAAGAAGATCTCTCTTTTATCTCCTTTTTAATATTAGTTATGAATTCATCAATAGATTGAGTACCAGTATCGCCTATCCCTTGTCTTCTTACTGCAACTATACCTTCATTCATTTCCTTCTCACCAATAATCAACATATAAGGCACCTTAAGCATTTCGGCATCTCTAATTTTCTTACCTATCTTTTCGCTTCGGTCATCAATTTCAACACGAATATCTGCATTTTTCAGGGTTTGCAAAATAGAATTTCCATAATCTAGAAACTTATCACTTATAGGCAAAATACTTACTTGGTTTGGAGCCAGCCAAGTAGGGAATTTTCCTGCATAGTGTTCTAGTAGGAATCCGATGAATCTCTCATGGGTACCCAAAGGAGCCCTATGAATAATTAGCGGGGTTTCAGCGGCATTTTCCTTGTTTGTATATTCTAGCTTAAATCGCCTTCCCTGAGCAAAATCTACCTGGTTGGTAGCTAGTGTAAATTCTCTACCAATGGCACTCCAAATCTGTACATCAATCTTAGGGCCATAAAAAGCCCCCTCATCAGCTACCTCAATAAAAGGAATATTGCTTTCTATCAATACTTCTCTTACCATAGCTTCAGTTTCTAACCAAAGCTCAGGCTCATCTATATATTTTTTTCCAAGTTTAGCCGGATCATGCAGACTTAGTCTCATTACATATTTATCAATACCGAATATTTTAAAGTACTTAAGATACATTTCATTTACTGCCCTGAATTCGTCAGCAAATTGAGCTCTAGTGCAATAAATATGAGCATCATTCATATGCAAACAACGAACGCGCATCAAACCGAAAAGTTCACCACTTTGCTCATAGCGGTAGCAAGTGCCATATTCAGCCAACCTTAATGGCATATCCTTATAACTGCGGGGCCCTGAAGCAAATATCTTATGATGGTGAGGACAATTCATTGCTCTCAAGTAATACTTTGTTCCATCTAGTTCCATTGGCGGAAACATACTATCCTGGTAATAAGGAAGATGGCCACTAGTGACATATAGATTTTCTTTAGCAATATGAGGAGTAACTACACGCTTGTAACCACCAGCCTGTTCAGTTTCCTTGGCAAGTCTTTCAAGTTCTTCAATGATTATTCCTCCGTTAGGAAGCCATAGTGGTAATCCTTGACCAATATCATCATCAAAAGTGAATATGCTAAGTTCTTTTCCGAGTTTGCGATGATCTCTTTTTTTTGCTTCTTCAAGCATTAACAGATATTCATCTAGTTCTTTTTGATTAGGAAAGGCTACTCCATAGATACGGGTCAACTGCTTGTTTTTTTCATCACCCTTCCAATAAGCACCAGCAATGCTTGTAAGTTTGATTGCTTTGATAAAAGAAGTAGATGGAATATGAGGCCCTCGGCAGAGATCAGTAAAGTTACCCTGCGAATAAAAGGTAATCTCTCCATCATTTAACCCACTCAGCAGATCTAGCTTGTACTCATCTCCTTTATCAGTAAAATATTTTAGGGCATCAGACTTAGGCATTTCTTTTCTTTGAAAAAGATTGTTCTGCTTAGCCAATTCATTCATTTTTTTCTCAATCAAGACCAGATCTTCCTCACTCATCTTTTTTTCGCCTAAATCCATATCATAATAAAATCCCTTATCAAGGGCCGGCCCCACCCAAAATTTCACTCCAGGGAAAGCAGCCTCAACAGCTTCAGCCATAAGGTGGGCAGAAGAATGCCAAAAAGTCGACTTTCCTTCGGCATCATCCCAAGTAAGTAATTTCAACTTGGCATCTTCATGTAAAGGCCTTGTGGCATCCCAAACCTGGCCATTTACCGATGCTGCTAATACCTTTCTGGCAAGGCCCTCACTGATCGATTTGGCAATATCGAGGGAAGAAGCTCCTTTATCGTATTCTTTGATAGCTCCGTCAGGCAAGGTTATTTTTATCTTCATCTGCTGTAAATGTACTTTTAATAGCTACAAATTTAACGAACTCTTTGCGAAGCAGAAAGGATTATGAAATATCTTTGTAATAAGGTTATTTTTGATCACTTTGCCTGTATAAAATCAATTTGTAAATGAGGCTATTTTTACCTGTTTTTTTAATTTTATCTTTCACAACACTTCTCAAAGGTCAAAACTTCACTGGACAATGGAAAGGTGAATTTATTGATAATAGTGTTTCCTTAGCAAACTGGGGCGGAGAAAGTTGTGAATATGTGCTAGAATTGGAAACTAATAAGAATTCAATAACGGGCTATTCTTACACTTACTTTTCAGAGAATGGCAAAAAGTACTTTACTATTTGCAAACTGGAAGGCTCTATTGATACTAAGCAAAAATCTATTGAAATTAAAGAGGTGGAGCGCACTAAAACTAATGTACCTGCAAGTATTAAAAATTGCTTTCAGATTCATAAGCTTAGTTATTTTAAAAAAGGGAAAGAAGAGACCCTAATAGGCAGCTGGTCACCAGTACCCAATCAAAATGGAGATTGCGGTTTTGGAAAAACTAATCTTTCGCGACGCTTACTTGATAATAGCTTCGGATACAAGGGAACTAATAAAAATAATATTGCAAAAAATACCCAATCGCCAACCAAAAAAAATCAGGAAAATTCTAAACCGAATTTAGCTAAAATCAGTAAGGAGGATTTACCTATGCTTGATCCAGACAAAGCCCCCCCTATTGAAAAAGAAATAGAATCAGATAAAAAATTGATGCCTGAAAAAGTTATTATTAGGCCTACCGATTTTGAAAAAAGAGAAAATACTATTGTAAGGAAAATTGAAGTGGGTAACCAAAATGTGCGTATTGATCTTTTCGATAACGGAGAAATTGACGGCGATAGTGTTTCATTATTTTTTAATGGAAGCTTAGTTATATCTCATAGAAAACTAACTGAAAAAGCAATCAGTTTCAATATTTGGGTTGAAGATGACGAGGAAAGTTTACTTGAAATGTATGCAGAAAATCTGGGAACCATAGCCCCAAATACAGCTATGATGATTATTACTGATGGTAAAAAAAGATATGAAGTTCGTATTGCTTCTGATTTAACTAAAAGTGGCGCTATCAGTTTTATGCACAAAAAAGGATCATAGTTTAAAATTCCATGTAACAGCAGGAATTACTGGAAAAATAGACACCTGCTTTGCCTGCACCTGAATACTTCCATTTACCGCTGATTCCTGGTTGAAGTAAATGAAATAAGGATTTTTACGATTATACAGATTATATACGCTGAAAACCCACTCTGATTTATATTTCCTTTTTTCGTTTTTTGGATTTGAATAAATGAAAGCCACATCAGCACGATGATAAGCAGGAAGCCTGTATTGATTTATATTACTGTACTCCTGAGTAAGTACCCCTTCAACAAAATAAAACCGCTGGGGTAAGGTTACTGCATTACCTGAAGCATAAACAAAAGTAGCCGACATTTTCCACCTGTTATTAATAGAATAAATAGCCACAACGCTCAAGTCGTGACGACGGTCAAATTTTGCAGGATATTTTAATCCTTCATTCAATAAATTAAATTTACGCCAAGTCCAACTTAGAGTATACCCAACCCATCCTGTAAGCCTCCCCTTTTTCTTACTAAAAAATAATTCAGATCCATAACTCCATCCCTTACCAAATACAAAAGAATTTTCAACATCGTCTAAACTATTAGGAGTATATCCTTCTTTGTATTCAATTTGATTACGCATGTCCTTATAATAACATTCAATTGAGGCTTCGTAATTATTATTTTCAAAATTTTTAAAAATTCCAGCAGCATACAGCCAGCTTTGTTGTGGCTTTACCTTGAGCGAGCTCGGTACCCAGAGGTCTGTGGGTAATGTAGATCCTGAATTACTTACTAGATGAATGAATTGCAGATTCTTACTTACTGAAGCCTTTAATGAAGTGTGATCATTAATACTATATCTTAATGCTATTCTTGGTTCAAGTCCACCATAGGTTTTAACTGCACCTCCTTTAGCAAATACAGTACTATCGAGCCTATTGCCATTGATATCAGTAATATAATTTGTATATGGCCCAATTTGCTGAAAAAAGCTGTATCTCAAACCACCCTGAATCTTAAATTTAGTAGTTACATCCCAATCATCCTGAAGGTAAACAGCCGCTTCATGTGCAAATTTAGTTTGAGGATTCTGAGGTTCAAATGTAACAGAATCCTGGCTACCAGTAATTACAGAAGGAGTAAACCGATGATAGACATAAATCCCTCCAAATTTCAATTTGTGATCTGAAAACGGATAGAAATCAAAATCCTGCTTGAGACTCAAGTCTTTGATCCCTGAGTTGAGTTGCACGTCCAGATTATTTTGTATAGCTCTAAATGTAAATTTATAATCATTATAAACTGCAGTAGTATTTGAAAAAAGCTTCTTATTGAAAACATGATTCCATCTAAGTGTGCCGGTAGCATTTCCCCAAGGCACTTTTACTTTAAAACTTTGTTGAGAGTTTGCAAAATCAAATACATCTCTTCCAAAATACCCACTAGCATATATCCTATCGCGGTCGCTAAAAATATAATTGAATTTTGCATTGGCATCATAAAAATAGTACCCCGAGCCAGCAAACTGGCTTGTTTTACTGATAAAAGGCTTGGAAATAGCATCTATATAGGTTCTGCGAGCCGCAATTAAAAAGGAAGATTTATTCTTTTTAATAGGCCCTTGTAATGAAAAACGCGAAGCAATAAGACCTATGCCACCTTCTATATGGAAATCTTTATTATTCCCTTCCTTCATTGATATATCTAAAACACTAGAAAGTCGTCCACCATATTGAGCAGGCATAGCGCCTTTGATGAGCGTAACATTTTTTATTGCATCTGAATTAAAAACTGAAAAGAATCCAAAAAGGTGCCCTGAATTATAAACCACAGCATCATCTAATAATATTAGATTTTGATCAGGCCCCCCTCCTCTAACATAAATACCCGAACTAGCTTCCCCAGCATTGGCTACACCTGGAAGTAATAGTAAAGATCTTATCACATCAATTTCTCCTAAAAGTGCAGGCATGGATTTGATTTGCTCAATATCGAGGGAGATTTTGCCCATTTGGGCGCTTTTAAGGATATCTTCTCTTTTGCGTGCTGTAATAATCACTTCATCGCTCAGTGTAAGAACACGCTTTAAATTAATATTAAGTAAAGTATCCTTATCAAGTTTTATTTCAACGAAATATGGCTCAAATCCTACATAAGAACATATAATACCATAGGATCCATTTAGAAGGGTAAATGAATAAAATCCAAAGTTATTACTATTTATTATTTTTTCCTGGCTAGGCACCCCAACAGAAGCACCCTGAAGTGTTTCGCCACTTTCAGCATCTTTTACATATCCACGTATAGTAAATTTCTGTGCTGTAGCCTTGTTGAAAATACATACAACAATAATAAAGGCTATTAGGTATCTATTCATTTTCTTACTAAACTATCTTTTAATTCTCCGCAATGCAACATGGCAGCTTTATATATAGGATGATTTTTACCAAGGTAAGGATTTACAATTTCTGCACTATTGCTTATCCAGTTAGCTCCCTTTTCGTCACCAAAAGCCATTGGGCAATACTGAAGATAAAGGGTAGCCCCTTCGTAATTGATCATCTTGAAAAATCCAGGATACATCATGTCAGTAGCCATGCTGAAATCTTGCCGCATAGTTTCCATTGTAGTTTGTTGAAGCAGTGACTTAAAATTACTTTTTATATCATTAAGTGTTGCTACACCTCCTTCATAAATAGATGCAGTATCCTTTTTTAATTCTTCCATAGGAATACTGTCAAGCAAATTAATAAGACTTGAAGTTTTTGCTTTAATATTTATGGAATCATCTTCTGCCAAAGCATCTTTTAGCGAAAAGTAAGCATTTACAGCTTTTTGTACTTTGTCATTGAAGATTTCAGAGTGAGATTTTAAGCTAATGGCTGCCTGCTTTTCTTCTTTTTTTATACTGTTCTCTGGCCTAATAAATACCCTGTATGCCAAAAAAATAAGCAGTAGTACTAGTAGCACTAAATACGAACGTTTCATGTATTTTTTTTGCAAAATTAAGCTATCAGGATAATATATTGCTAATCAGCTATGCCAACTGTTTGAATTGAATTACCTTTGCAAACTATTTGTAAGCAAAACCCCTAGGGATGTTATTAGGCCTTCAGAATGTAACTTTTGAATTCGGTGCCCGCACTATTGTGGAAGAGGCCACATGGCATATTCAGCCCAATGAGCGTATTGGACTAATTGGCTATAATGGAACGGGTAAATCTACCCTTTTGAAGGTATTAACAGGGCAATATTCTCCATCTTTGGGAACGGTGGAAAAAGGGAGAGAAACTACCATCGGCTTTCTTCATCAGGATCTCCTAAGTTTCGATACAGACGATTCTATTACTGAGGTTGCCTTAGGTGCCTTTGAGAGGGTAAAGCAGTTAGAAAAAGAACTAGAGCAGATAGGCGCAGCGCTTGAAAAAACAGGAGATGAAAAGTTGGCCCATGATTATTCTGAGCGACTTCACGAAATGGAAGTACTTGATGGGTACTCCATACACCACCGAACCGAAGAAATTTTGCAAGGACTAGGATTTACTCCAGCCGATCTGAAACGTCCTTATAAGCAGTTTAGTGGAGGTTGGAGAATGCGTGTACTGCTTGCCAAAATGATATTAATGCATCCAGATGTATTATTATTGGATGAACCTACCAATCACCTCGACCTTCCCAGTATAGAATGGCTCGAAAAATATCTGCAACATTATTCTGGTGCTGTGGTCATTGTTTCTCACGATCGTTACTTTCTTGACCGAATGGTAACAAAAATTGTAGAATTATATCAGCAACGTCTTCATGTTTATACTGGTAATTATTCTTTTTTTGAAACTGAAAAAGCACAAAGGATAGAAATACAGAAAAAAGCTTTTGATAACCAGCAAGATTATATTCGTCAGCAGGAAAGATTTGTGGAACGCTTTAAAGCTAAAGCCAGCAAAGCTGCTCAGGCGCAGAGTATTGTAAAAAGGCTTGACAGACTTGATCGCATTGAGGATGTAGAGATGGAGCGTCCTAATATGAGAATTAATTTTTCTGTAGATAAACAACCTGGCAGGGTTTTATGCACACTGAAAAATATTAGCAAGAATTATGGCAGCATTGAATTACTTAAAAATACAGGAGCTGAAATAGACAGAGGTGATAAAGTGGCATTAATAGGCGCTAATGGAAAAGGGAAATCAACTCTACTTAGAATTATTGCAGGTATTGAACCTATTTCGGGGGAACGAACTCCAGGACATAATGTTGTAGAGTCATTTTATGCACAACACCAACTTGAAGCCCTTGATATGAATAACAACGTGCTTGAAGAGATGAAAACAGCACGTTCAGGAAAAAATGATCTGGAACTCCGCACTTTACTTGGATGTTTTCTTTTCAGCGGCGACGATGTTGACAAAAGAGTTAGCGTATTAAGTGGTGGAGAAAAAGCAAGAGTAGCATTAGCAAAAGTAATTTCGGGAAAGGCTAATTTTCTTCTTTTGGATGAACCTACCAATCACCTTGATATACATTCCGTTGATTTATTAGTGGAAGCTCTTAAAAAATATGAAGGTACATTGGTCATTGTTAGTCATGACCGTTACTTCATCAGCCGATTATCTAATAAAATATGGGAAATAGAAGACCAAAAGATTCTTGAATTTAAAGGCACCTATCAAGAATGGGAAGAATGGAAGAAAAGAAGGGCCGCAGCCGCAGAAAAACCTGCTCCAGCATCAATTGCTGAAACTAAGCAAAAAGAAAAGCCTTTAAAAGAAGATCGTTCGGTAAATAAAGATAAAAGCAAAGACTACAAGAAAGCAAAAGAGCGATTTAGCAAAGCTGAAGAGAAACTTGAAAAACTTAATACCCGTAAGACGGAACTGGAAGGGCTATTGGGATATCCTGATATTTATGGAGACAAAACAAAATTTCTTGAAACTGAAACAGCCTATAGCAACATTATTAAAGAAATAACTATAGCCACTACTGAATATGAAATAGCCTTTGAAAAGATGATGGAACTTGACGAATCCAATAATTAATCAAATAATTCAGGTTGTGATTTTTTTCCTTTTGCGCTTATCTCCCATTCCATTTCAACAGTTTTAGAAAAGTCTACTAATTTTGTTCCCACAGCTTTCCAGCCCATAATTTCAGCGAGTTTGGTCACTTTAAATTTAGCTTGGCTCACTTGCTGGCCTCTTCCCTTACTTACTTTTAATATTGGCTCAGGGTCGGTAGTTACCATTTCAAGATAATTATCAGCCCCTTCTTTAATAAACATAAATTTAGACTTCAGAGTTGTTGTCTCTATTTTAAAACGCTTAATATTGAACTGCCCTTTTTCATTATCTAAATACACAGCAGTAATAATTTTTTCAGGATTAAATTTTTCTATCAACAAAACCTTATCCGGATCAAAGCGCTGGGTAAGTTCCTGATCATTAATCTCGTAATTGCCATCTGAGTAAATTACCAGAAGCCTGTCCTCATCTTCAAAGGTTCCTAAATACTCTCCATTTTGTTCAGTATTAAGTTTGCCGAATTTGTTATCAAACCAAAGCTTCTTGGCCGCAAGAGTTGATTGACCTGCTTCAGAAAATTTTACAGACTTGACAGGGTATTTAGTAACCTGATTACCGATACTATTTCTTCCCTTAATCTCCATCTCTTCAAAATAAAATTCAAAATCTTTATTTCTTGCTTTAGATGTTGGCGTAAGTAATATTCTTACCACTTCAGCCTCGCCATTAGGATTTACAGAAAAATAATGAACCTTACTTCTTTCGGAGCCTTTTGTAAGATCGTACTCTTTATCCCTGGTAACTCCTGTAACGTTAAATCTCTTTGCATACGAAACACCAGTTTTCCCGTCTGTGTAAATCATATTATAAGTAGTACGTTCATCATTTTTATTGAATACAGCTACATGAATAATATCTTTTCCAATAGAAACCTTATCTGCAACCCTTACTACTTTCATAATACCATGCTTGGTAAAAGCAATGATATCATCAAGGTCTGACACTTCTGCAACAAATTCATCTTTTTTAAGGCCAGAACCAATGAAACCATCAGCATAATTAACATACAACTTAGTATTAGCAATAGCAACAGCCTTAGCCTGAATCACATCAAATTCTTTGATTTCAGTTTTGCGCTCTTTTCCTTTTCCATATTTCTTTAGAAGATTATCGTAATAGGCAACCGCATAATCAATCAAGTTAGCAAGGTCATTTTTTAATTGCTTGATTTCAGACTCAAGGTTTTTAATTTGATCATTCAGCTCATCAATATCAAGCTTATAAATTCTACGAACAGGCTTTTCAGTGAGTTTTAAAATATCTTCTCGAGAGATTTCTCGCTTTAGCTTTTTCTTAAAAGGAATGAAAGCTTTGTCAATGGCTAATAATACCTTTTCCCAGGTTTCATGTTTTTTCTCAAGTTCTTTATATATTTTTTCTTCAAAGAATATTTTTTCTAATGATGTATAGTGCCATTTTTCTTGAAGCTCTTGGAGTCTAATTTCAAGCTCTTTTTTAAGTAGCTCTTTGGTTTTATCAACAGATATCCTGAGCAGTTCGTTAACCCCAATAAATTGGGGCTTTTTATTAACAATTACGCAGGCATTGGGAGAAATATTTACTTCACAATCAGTAAAAGCATATAATGCATCAATTGTAATATCAGGCGAAATACCTTGAGATAGTTCAATTATAATTTCAACTTCCGCAGCTGTATGATCAGTTACCTTTTTAATCTTTATTTTTCCTTGATCATTTGCTTTAACGATAGATTCCATCAGCTGGGTGGTAGTAACCCCATAAGGCACACTCCTTATAACAAGCGTTTTCTTGTCTACTTCTTCAATAACTGCTCTTACTCTAATCTTGCCACCTCTTTTACCTTCATTGTAATTGCTAGCATCCATAGCACCGCCCGTTTGAAAATCGGGAAGCAGATCAAATTTTTTACCTCTGAGGTATTTTATGGAAGCTTCAATCAGTTCGCAAAAGTTATGAGGTAGAATTTTTGTTGCAAGTCCAACAGCAATTCCTTCTGCGCCATGAGCCAGCAGCAGCGGAAACTTCATAGGAAGCGTTATTGGCTCATTTTTACGGCCATCATAACTAAGTTGCCAATCTGTAGTTTTATGGTTAAAGGCAACATCAAGTGAAAATTTACTAAGGCGTGCTTCAATATATCTTGCTGCCGCTGCATCATCACCTGTTCTTACATCACCCCAGTTTCCTTGTGTTTCAATCAACAAATCTTTCTGCCCCATATTAACCAAGGCATCTCCAATACTAGCATCTCCATGGGGATGATACTGCATGCTTTGCCCAATGATATTGGCCACTTTATTAAAGCGCCCATCATCCATTTCTTTCATGGCATGAAGAATTCTTCTTTGTACAGGCTTTAACCCATCTTCTACAGCAGGCACAGCTCTTTCAAGAATTACATAGCTGGCATAGTCAAGGAACCATGTTTTGTATTGGCCACTAAGGCCTGTATCGTTATGATAGAATGCTGTTGTTGTTTTCTCTTTAGCCATTTTTATGCATTAACTGCTGGTATTGCCGATTTTGTTTTAAGTTCAAGATCTTTTATTTTATCCTGATTACCCTGGGCATCAAACTTTTCTGAAGCAAGCAATTTTTTCAATCTCCATATTAAGTAAGCTTCGCCAGTAGTATTTTTTGCCTTATTTAAAAAATTGTGAATAATCCTTGGAACCTTTTGCCAATCTGGCATTACAAAGCGCCTGAGTTCGGTGTCATAAAACTCATAGTCGGCCTGAACAATTTTTTTTCCACCTTCTAGCAATCGCACTCCTTTATCTTCATTACATAAGTTCATCCACTCATCAGGATCTACTTCAAATTCGGAAAGCGTAATAAGACGTGCAAGTTTTTTTGCTTTTAAGAATTCTCGGGCTGGAATTTCATCTAACCTATTAGGATAAAATATACCTCCCTTTTCATTTATAAAAGGAAGATTATTAAGATACAGAATAAAAATTCTTCCTTGAAATTCTTTTAAAAAATAAAGCGTCCAATAATACCCACTTACATCATGGTTGTTTTGTGCTGCCCATATCCATACCTGCTCTTCCTCATTTTGAAGGAGCGTTTTCTTAAGCGATAACATTTTTTCATTGTCATCATCAAACATCTCATTGTGCTTAGGATCCCCTGCAGTATATACTTCCTTCCACCAATCTTTCCTGGAATTAATACCGTCTTCAGTGTAGATATTAGCAATGGGGCCAAGAGAAAAATCATCTCTAATAAGAATAACCTCGCCTTCCATTGATGAATCGGAGGACATGGCCTCCTGCAGTAATTTAACATCTGCTTGATTAAATACTAAATGCAACATCTATTTAATTATTTTTAGGTGTAATCAGATAATAAACACAAGTAGTAAGAAAGTTTCTAATAAAAGGCAACGCTTTAATAATTTTTCCTTGTGTTACGGGCTTCAATTTAAATTTCCACTCATAAATAGGATTAATCAGATAATGAGTAGCATCTTTAATTTTATACTCATTTTTTTTGCATATTTTCTCAAATCTCTCAATACTAATACCCGTGTCTCTAATTTCCATTAGCGATGGAATATCTTCTTTTTTCCATTTGAGCAGGCCTCTGTATATAGGCCTAGGCAATAAATGTATATAAGGCATTTTTGAAAGCCAGGAAGTGCAAATTTGTTGATGACCTCCGTAAGGCATATACCATGGTGGGAATCCAAAAAATACAACCCCCTCAGGTTTAAGGTATTTTTTCATCTGACCTATTAGCTTACTCTGGTCGTGAATATGCTCAATTACATCTTTGAGAATAATAATATCAAAGTGGCCTTTGAATTCAGTTTCAATATTTACTAAATAAATATCCTTTTCAATGATATGTACTTTATTCTCCCGAATATCGTCAGCTAAAAATTTAGAAGCATTTTCTATTTTTGGCATATCCTGCTCTACTCCCACACCAATACATCCTTTATTTATGAAAGCTTTCAAAACGCCACCTTCTCCAGAGCCAATTTCCAAAACACGCATGCCTGGTAAAATCTTGAAAGTCCGCTCAATAAATGGAATAACATATTTTTCAGTATTCATTACCTGAATATCAAAATACCATTTTCTGTTTTCATGAAATTCAAACATAATACTAAATTAAGATTCTACTGGAGCATCCAGTTCTACTTTTAAATTTTCTATAATAAAATCCTGCCTTTGAGGAGTATTTTTCCCCATATAATATTCCAGTAATTGCTGAATATGTTCGCCCGTTTCCATAATTACCGGCTGCAGGCGAATATCATTGCCAATAAAACGAGCAAACTCATCAGGACTGATTTCTCCCAACCCTTTGAATCGAGTAATTTCCGGCTTGCCTCCAATTTTTTTTACAGCTGCTTGCTTTTGTGTTTCATCATAGCAATAAATCGTTTCTTGCGAGCCTTTACCTTTTCCCATAGTACGCACACGAAACAAAGGTGTTTCTAATATGTATACATGCTGATTCTTTACCAGGTCGGGGAAGAATTGCAAAAAGAAGGTCATTAGCAATAACCGAATATGCATTCCATCTACATCCGCATCAGTAGCTACTACAATGTTGTTATATCGTAACCCTTCATATCCTTCTTCAATATTTAATGCATGTTGCAATAGATTGAATTCTTCATTTTCATAAACCACTTTTTTGGTAAGCCCGAAGCAATTTAAAGGCTTGCCTCGAAGACTGAATACAGCCTGCGTGTTTACGTTTCTCACTTTTGTTATAGATCCGCTGGCACTATCACCCTCGGTGATAAATATGGTGGATTCTTTCTGCTTTTCCAAAATGCTATCCTTGTCCTTCCCTGAAGGCTCATCATTATAATGGAATTTACAATCGCGAAGTTTTTTATTATGAAGATTGGCCTTCTTGGCTCTTTCATTAGCCAACTTCTTAATACCAGCTAGCTCCTTCCTTTCACGTTCATTTTGTTCAATACGCCTTTTAATCGCATCGGCGGTTGTAGAATTTCGATGCAGGAAATTGTTAAGTTCACGAGCTAAAAAATCACCAATAAAACTTTTTATAGAAGCCCCTCCTTCAGAAACTACCTGAGAACCTAACTTTGTTTTTGTCTGGCTCTCAAATACAGGCTCCTGTACTCTTATAGATAAAGCAGCACAAATACTCCCTCTTATATCAGCTGCGTCATAATCCTTCTTATAAAAATCTCTTATTGTTTTTACATAAGCTTCACGAAAAGCTGCAAGGTGTGTGCCGCCTTGTGTAGTAAACTGCCCATTAACGAAACTATAATATTCTTCTCCGTAAGCATTTTCGTGAGTAAGCGCCACTTCAATATCCTCACCTTTAAGATGAATGATGGGATATCTAATTTCATCTTCATTAGTTTTTCTTTGCAGTAAATCAAGCAATCCATTTTTACTAACAAATTTCTTTCCATTCAAATTCATTACCAACCCAGCATTCAGATAGCAGTAATTCCAAAACTGGTTATCAAGGTATTCCTGAACAAAATGGAAATTCTTGAATATACTTTCATCAGGTATAAAAGTAACAAGTGTACCGTTAGTTTCTCCCGTTTTACATTCTTTATGTTCCTTGACAAGTACCCCTTTTTCAAATTCAGCAGTCTTTTGCTTCCCTTCACGAATGGCTGTTACTTTAAAATAATTACTGAGCGCATTCACTGCCTTGATACCTACTCCATTTAAACCAACACTTTTCTGAAAAGCTTTACTATCATATTTAGCTCCAGTATTAATTTTACTTACAACATCCACCACTTTGCCCAAGGGGATGCCTCGTCCAAAATCTCTTATCGTAATTGTTTTACCTTCTATTGAAACTTCTACTGATTTTCCATAACCCATAGTGTGCTCATCAATACAGTTATCAATAACTTCTTTTATAAGCACATATATGCCATCATCTGGACTAGAGCCATCTCCAAGTTTTCCAATATACATACCTGGCCTAAGCCTTATATGTTCTTTCCAGTCAAGACTTTTAATACTCTCTTCGTTATATTCAAATAAATTCTTTTCTGCCATAATATTATTGATGTTACAACTGAGGGAGCTTGAGATGTTTCCAAAGAGGCGCATCGCAGTTCCACTCAATGCTGCTGCAAGTTGCAACCAATTTAATTTGTCTGCGAATATACCTGAATGTGCCTATTCATTGGTTTTGTCAGTTATCCACAAAGGCCTTTAAAATGTGCGTAAACTGACTGTTTTGTCAATTTATAGCAATTGTAACCAATCAATGCCACTCCTTAATTGAAATTTATATAGTTTCGATAAAATATTTATTATGGATTTGAATCTTAAAGGTAAAACAGCCATTATTTGTGGAAGTACACAGGGCCTTGGATTAGCGGCAGCGCATGAAATTGCTTTATTAGGAGCTAATGTGATATTATTTGCCCGCAATGAAGAAAAACTAAAGCTGGCAATAGCTGGTCTTCCTTCTTCTAATAATCAGTTGCATAGCTATCTTGTAGGCGATTTCGAACATCCAGAAAATATTCGTCTTGCTATTGAAAAATATATGGCTTCGGGCAACAAGGCTCATATTTTAGTAAATAATACTGGAGGTCCTACTGCAGGTCCTGCACTAATAGCCTCTGTTGACGATTATCGATTGGCTTTCAATAGCCACCTGATTTGTAATCATATTTTAGTTCAGGCCTTAGTTCCAGGTATGAAGGAAGAAGGATTTGGAAGGATCATCAATATAATATCTACCTCTGTTAAACAACCTATCCATGGTTTAGGAGTAAGTAATACAATTAGAGCGGCTGTAGCGAACTGGAGCAAAACGCTTGCCAATGAGCTGGGGCCTTATGGTATTACAGTTAACAATGTACTTCCTGGATTTACCCAAACTAGCCGGGCTGATTATATTATAAACAAAAAAATAACTGATACTGGCAAAAGTGAAAGTGAGGTAATGAGCGAATTGGTTTCTGAAATTCCCGCCAGAAGAGTTGGCCAGCCAAAAGAATTTGGTGCTGCTGTAGCTTTTCTTGCTTCCCCAGCTGCAGCCTACATCAGTGGCATTAATCTTCCTGTTGATGGAGGAAGACTAGCTTGTTTGTAAAGCTAATTCATAAACTTCTATAAAATTACTGACCAAATAACTGATCAATTTTTCAGTACTCTCATCATTTAGGCTATAACCCAAATTGACCCTTACTCCAATATCTTCAGGGATACCTAATAATACATAAGCAGCGTTTGAGTTTCTCAAAGAATCAATGATGTCGGAGTTAGGATTTATGTATAAAACCTTTCTTAGAGCTTTGTTTTGTAGCGTCTCAATTTTGTATAAGGAAAAGTATACCCTCCTTCTAAAACAATCTGAAATGCTGCATAACTGAAAGTTTATAAATATTTATAAAATGTTAAACCATTTACATAAATAGAATTATAATATAATTTAGCAGAATCAATTCGTACTTATATGTTATTTAAAAGAATACCTCTTTATTCAGCATTATTGACTTCTATTTTAATTGGGACTACCAGTTTTATTATTTCTCGTAATATTTACACTTCTCTTGGCGATCATGCCGATTCTGATCCTAGCATACTTGTATGTAATGATAATAGATTTAGACTTAATGGATACAATTATGTAAAGCCCCTTCTTTTTGTTGAATCAGAGTGCGAATCCCCTGAAATGATGGGTATTAAAACTCAATTGCAGGATCTTGTAAACAGGTATAAAAAAGAGGGTACTATTTTAGAGGCTTCAATTTACCTCAGAAAATTGGATCAGGGAGAATGGCTGGAAATTGGAGATGGAGAAAAATACCTCCCTGGCTCACTGATGAAGGTACCTGAACTGATTACATTTATAAAGATGGCCCAAAAGGAGCCTGGTTTACTAAACCGTAAAGTAGCCTATAATCACCCCTATATTACTGGCAAAACTGTGCATTACGAATCAAAAAGCATAGAACTTGGTAAGTCTTATACTATTAAGGAATTACTGAATTATATGATTGTTTACTCTGATAATAATGCCACCTCCCTACTTAACAGTATCATAGATATAGAAATATTTAAAAAAGTTTTTAAAGATTTAGGCATCCCTACTCCAGATATAACACAAAAGGATATTCCAATTACCGTAAATGAGTATTCCCGATTCTTTAGGGCTATTTATAACGCTTCATACCTCACTATAGATGAATCTGAATTCTGTGCCGAATTACTAAGTAAAACACAATTTAAAAATGGCATTAGAGCGGGACTACCTGACAATATACCCATGGCTCATAAATTTGGAGAAGCGGGTAATGAGCAAGCCTCGTTTTTTGGAGAAGCAGGGATAATCTATATTGGAGCAAAAACTTATCTCATTACCATAATGACAAAAGGTGAAAATCTTAGTATACTTCCAGAAGTAACGAAAGAAATTTCAAAAAAGACCTACGAGTTAATGAATTATTAAACTCCTTACTGAAAAGAACCCCTATAATCAACTACTAAATTTATAAATAGCTGAAATTAAATAGTTGCTCTTTGCTTCTGCTTCTCAAAAATAAAATAGTAAGTCCCAAAAAAGATAGCTGCATAAAATAAATCTGCAAAAATGCCATTTTTAAGGAAAGGGATACCTGCAATAATACAATCAAGCCAGCCGGAAAAAGAAGGAGCATAATAAGAATGATCAAATATCCAAACTGAACTATTACTTAGCAAGAAAAAAATAAATGATGAAGTTAGTGTAGCAGTTGCTACTGGCAAAAAGCTGATCTTTTTAATAGAAGTACCAAAAAGCGTAACCACAAGTAAAATAAGATAATTAACTACCTGGCCACTCCCCCAAAAACCTGGTGCAATATTTAATACTTCAAAAAGTATATCCGAAACAAACATGGCCATCAGTGGCAAGGCAAAAGAATATCTTTTATCAAGAAGGCAGGCGCCACTAAAAAGCGCTAACGCAATAATGGGGCTAAAATTATGAGGATATAATAAAATCCTGATTAATGCGGCAAATACTACTAAAACTATTGATACCCATAAGATGCTTCTCCTACTCATTTCATATGATTTTAGCAAAAGTATGAAATTAAATAAATATTCTTCATTCTATAAATTTGTCTTTTTCCACCCCTACAAGTAGCTTTAGGTATGGCCTTCCATAATCAAACTGGTAGAATTGGCGAAAATCTTGCTGCTAGCTTTCTAAATGAAAAAGGATTTCATATTCTCCATAGAAACTGGCGGCATAAACACTGGGAGGTTGATATCATTGCTTCCCGACTAGGAGTATTACATTTTGTAGAAGTTAAAACACGCAGATCCTTAAGATTTGGATTCCCCGAAGAAAATGTAAGTAAGCATAAAATTCAATACCTCATAAATGCTGCGGAAAAATATATTTATGAAAACTCTAAATGGGAAAGAATCCAATTTGATGTATTATCAATTTTAATACTGCCTAACTGTAGCCCCAATTTCTTTTTTATAGAGGACATTTATCTATGAGATCGATAAACGTCCTAATTGCAATCCCTCCCCTAGTAACAGCCTGCTATAATATATAACAATACTTAATGTCAATTACTTCTCTTATCCTCTTTGAAATTAAAAACAAACCCCACTTCGTTTAAATGAAGTGGGGTTTGTTTTATTTAATTTATTCCATCAATTTATACAAAAGAAGGAATAACTACATACTATTCTAAATCTT
>Ga0209190_1000928_pt1 | contig 20941 bp, 19 predicted proteins | sample M_140205_XF_Meta_FD_187315 | JGI IMG/M metagenome (GOLD analysis project Ga0209190, IMG submission 187315) | Freshwater microbial communities from Lake Montjoie, Canada to study carbon cycling - M_140205_XF_MetaG (SPAdes) (version 2) | ecosystem: Environmental > Aquatic > Freshwater > Lake... | reverse complement strand
CGGCATTCTCGGAGGTCAGACGCTGGGTGACCGCGCCGCGATCGGTGCCTGATTCCGTGCTGGCGATGCTAAAATCAATCCGGCCGAGGATCTGCTCGAGGGTGAGTCCATCTGCAATCGGGCCGGAGAGATAGACTTTCATCAAGTAGTTCTCCCCCACGGTGTCCCCATCGCGCTGCGGCCAAGCGATGTTCATGCGCATGAGGGGACCTGCCGTGTTCACGGTGCGGACAATCTCGGTCAGGTGGGCTACGGCAGGAGTGAGCGAGAAGTCATGCGAAGAGGAGGCCTCGAGAAAGCGGAGTTTGAGAGCAGCGGTGCCTGAGGAAGGAATGTTTTTGTAGCGGAAGCGGAACTCCCGTGTGAGGGAGTTCTGCACCGCCGGATTCTGGGTGACTTCGCCGACCTGCACCCAAGCTCCGACCGACGAAACCGCCGTGTAGATCCCATCGCCATTGAGATCGGTGAATGTTTCTCCGGCGTCATACTGTCCGTTGCCATTGGCATCCACAAAAGGATCGCCGCCCGCGCCATTGCCATTCGGCGACTTGGTGGTGGCGTCGTCGTTGCTGGTATCGCTGTCGTCAATATGGGCCCAGACCTCGGTAACGGTGACATCGGTGCGGATGACCACCTCGTAGCTCGATCCGCCCACGGTGTCTCCGTTGGTGGCGGGATAGACGATCGCTGCTTCGGGCGTCTGCGCATCGTAGTAGAAAGTTTGGTTGAATGTCTGATAAAGCGGCGCCTGACCATCGCGCTTGAGGAAGGCGCGAGCACGCAGCATATGGAAACCTTCCTTCAACCCGCTGGTGAGCGACTTGTAGTCGTTGTGGAGATGGAACTTGACGGTGCCAGGATCGAAATTGGTGATGCTGAAGGTGGTCAGCATCATCTTTTTGTAGGTCACGGAGGTCAGATCGTTGGGAAACCACGAGGGCGCTCCCGTTTGATAAGTTCCGATCTTGTAGCGGAACTGGGTGCCGGCCGAGGGCTTGGGGACATTGGTGACACTCCACCAACTGCCGGCATCCGCGCCGGTTTGATCGTGCCTCCAATTCATTTCGGCCACCTTAGTCTCGCCTCGGCCAATGCCGCCGGCTCCGTCCGGCCAAGAGGTTCCGTTGGTCGTGTAATAGAGGAACATTTTGTAGCCACCGAGACCCGACGGGGTTTTGGACCAGATCACGAGATTGGTGGCATTTTCAACCAACTGGAGGGAGGTCGTGTTAGTCAGCCCACCGACGGATCCGTTGGGCTCATGGTAATGCCAAGAGACCACAGACCCACCATAGTTCGACCAGTTATTGGCGTTGGTGGGGCCCCATATGTTGGTTGCTGAGCCACCAATGGTTTTGACGTAGGTCTCCGCACCCGGGGACCCTGAGGAACCCTGGGATCCAATCTTGGAGCGTGCGGAATCCACAGCCGCGAATTTTTCGGGATGCTGGCGGTCGCGGTAGATCGGCTGTTCGTAGCCGAGGAAGGTGTCGGTGCGCAGTCCGGGCGGATTGTCACGCTTCGCTGTATCCGTGATTCCCGTCGGCACCGTCCCATTGAGATCCACACCACCATCAAGCTTGAGTAGGATATTTTCCGCCGAACCATCCGCGCGCGCCAGAATAGTGAGCGGGGACCCACCTTTCACCACCGGAACCTTCATCCGGTATGTGAAGGGAACCATCTCGTTGCTGGAGCCGAATCCCCGGTTCGTCAGGCCAAGAGGATTGTAGGTCGAGTCGCCGTCCGGACCATCCTTGCGGGTGGTGTAGAGGGTGGAGCACTCGACGCCATTCTGCTGCAGGGTGATGGCGGAATCTGGCCAGAGGGTGGAAAGCTCGGGCGTGCGATGGCTGAAGATGTAATAGCCTCCAGCCGGCACAACGACGCTGCTCAGCTCGCTGCCATATTTGTAAAAACCTGCCTGATACAGGCCATCGGGCCCCGTGGCGTATTGGTAGAGATAAGCGCCTGCCGGAAAGCTCGACGTGAAATTGCGGGCGGCGCCGGCCGCGGTGTTGTCATTGAGCATGACCACCATGGTGACATCGTTGGAGGCGGTGCGGACGGTCGTGGTCCCATCGGCATTGCGGTTGTCGCGGCGCTCGTAGGCGAGAAAGTCGTTGTCGCCAAAGAGCCCGCTCTGGAAACCGCGGGCGAAGTCGCCGTTGATTCTGGCCAGATTGGGAATACGAGGGTCGCCCCATTGCCCGAGATAGGCCGTGTTGGCATTGCGGGGGAAGGCGCCGCCGGAGTCGCCAAGGACCTGCGAGTGCGTGTTGCCGTCCGAGTAGACAAGCCCCAGTCCCTCGCGGGTGTAATACATCGCGTGCTGGAGTTGGCGTTGGGCGGCGTAGTCATTGTCGTGGCTGGTGGCATGCATCACGCCGAGTGCCGGGGAAAACCCGCCACCACCGGGACTGTCCAACCCGTAAAGCGTGGCACTGGGATTGCCGAGCACGCCATTGAGTTTGCTGCGGAGATCGTTGTCGACCAGACGCATGCCGGCGTTCCAGTAACCGGAGTATGGGGGCGGCGAACCGAGATGCTCGCCGAAGACCATGGCGTCATCGCGCGGCCTCTCGGCATCGAAGAGCGAGTCGCGCAGGTTCGTGTCGGTGAAGCCGCGGGTCTGGTGGAACTGCCACTGGATTCCGCCGCAGTATCCAGACGGGTCCGAGTCCTTATTGGTGCCGCTCTGCATGCCGAAAAAGTAATCCGGCACGTGTTTGACCGCGTCGAGCCGGAGCCCGTCCGCCTTGGTCCGATCCATCATCCAGCGCACATTGCGTATCAGGAAGGCGCCGACGTCTTCTTTGTAAAAGTTGGAGTTGGCAGCGATGATTTCTTTGGTGATTCCGTTTGTCCCGCCGAATCCGACATAAGTCCCGTCGGGACGCTTGTCATAGTATTCAGGATTATTCGGCTGGCGAACGAAGGAATATTTCTGCGCGGTACTTCCTTCGGTCAGACCGAAGTTGGCATTCGGAGTTTCCTGCGCGATGTCGATCAGGTCGGCTAGTCCGAGGTTTTGCACCTGCCAGGCGGAGTTCCAGTCGCGGGTGTTGTCCCATTTGCGGTAGAAGCCATCCTCAGTCTTCTTGAGGTGGAAGTCCTCGGGGACAAAGCCCGGGTAAATATCGATCGGCGTGTTTTCATTATAACCGGGGACATCGAAGGCTCGGTGGTTCATGATGTGGTCAAAGTAGACGCGGATGCCGAAGCGGTGGGCCACCTCCATCATGTTGAGCAGGTCGGCCTCGGTGCCGTAGCGGGTGCTCGTCGTCCCCTTCTGGTCTTTCGACCCGAGGTCAAATCCGTCGAAGCAATCGTAACCCACGGACAGCCCACCGCTTCCTTTGGTTGGCGGCGGCAGCCAGAGCGAGGTGTAGCCGGCTTCGGCCAGTTCGGGCATTTTTGCCGCGACATCCTTCCAACTGGTGTTGAAGAGCTGAAGCATCGCCTCGGCCCGTGCCTCGGGCAGCCGCCCCCCGGCAAGGAGAAGACAGCCAGCCAAAACGGCGATGGAGCGCCGCTGCCATGTCCGGACAGTGAACATCAGGGGAACAATCAATTTCCCAGATTTGCTGTTTAAGTCAAGGTGGCGCGCCATGGATTTCAAGAGAAAAAAGGGCATAACTCTACCCCATTATCTCTGTAAAATTAGACATCCGTTTGACTCGAACGTTCAAGCATCACAACAGAAAAACGCCTGAGACGGATTCGAGAGGGTTCGGATTGGCTTGCCGCATATGGCCGCGTAAGGCCAACGTCAACTTCATGCCTTGGGAACGCCATACCGAACCGCTCGCGCCCGGCCATGTCTTTGCCGGTCGCCTCCTGCGCCAAATTCTCCTCGTTGCCGGGATAGTAGCCGTCACACTGGCCGTGGGGACAGTTGGATACATGGTCATTCCGAAGGACGACGAGAAACTCAGCCTTGTGGACTCCTTCCTTGAAGCGAGCATGCTTTTGAGCGGAGCGGGTCCACTTTATACTGAGCGGGATTCGAGCAACTTGCTGAAGATGTACTCCTCGCTCTACGCGCTTTTCGCAACTCTCCTGGTCGTCTCGAGCGTGGGGATACTCGCCGCGCCCGTCCTCCATCGGGTCCTGCACCAGTTGCACCTCGAGCGCGGGAGGAGCGGGTAGCGAAGGAACACCCACCCCGCAAACAAAGTCTGACTACTCCACGCCGAGCGCATCGCTCAGGCGGTCGGCAACGGTTTTGAGGACCTTGACCCGCGCATACCATTTGTAGTTGGCTGGGAAGACGTGCCATGGCGCGAAGTCTGGGGACGTGTGGGTGAACATGTCCTCCGCGGCCTTGAGGTAGATGTTCCAGCGGTTGCGATTGCGCCAGTCCTCGTCGGTGATCTTCCAGTTTTTCATCGGATCGGCAGCCCGCTTCTTGAATCTTGCCATCTGCTCCTGCTTGGTGATCTGGAGCCAGAACTTCACGAGAATCGCGCCATCGTCGTGCAGGAGTTTCTCGAACTCGTTGATCTCGCGGTAGGCGCGCCTCCACTCGGTGCGGGAGCAAAATCCCTCGGCGCGCTCGACGAGCACGCGCCCGTACCACGAGCGGTCGAAGATGGCTATCTCACCGCGCCGCGGCAGCTTGTTCCAGAACCGCCACATGTAATGGTGCGCATATTCCTCCTCGGTCGGTTTGATCACCGAATAGACGCGGATGTGGCGCGGGTCGAGGCGCTCGACGAGGCGCTTGATCGTGCCTCCCTTGCCGGCGGCATCGGGTCCCTCCACCACGATAAGGACGCTGCGCTTAGCCTCCTTCAGCGCGTGCTGCATCCGCAGCAGACGCAGATGTTCCTCGCGCATTCTTTCGCGATACTTCTCCGGTGTATGGCTCTTGGATTGATCGAGGGCCGAGAGACGCACGAGCTTTTTGGCGGAGGCAACAGGCACAGGGAATTCCTAGCGCAACCTGCGGCGCGGGGCGAGTGCGGCGCAGAAAAAAACCCCGCGGGCTTAACGGCGCCGCGGGGTTGATGCGGGGAGGAAAACGATCAGGAGTAGGAGGCCTGGGCTCCCTTGATGTTGCGCTTGCCGATCCACGGCATGAGGCCGCGCAGGCGGGCACCGGTTTTTTCGATGCCGTGCTTTTCGCCCTTCTTGAGCAGCGCGTTATATTTTTTGCGCCCCTTCCTGTCCTCGGCGATCCATTGGCGCGCGAATTTTCCGGACTGAACATCCTTGAGCGCGGCCTTCATCCGCTTCTTCACGCTGGAGTCGATGATCTTGGGTCCGACGGCGACATCGCCCCACTTGGCGGTGTCGGAAATGCTGAAGCGCATGCCCGCAATGCCGGCCTCGTTGATCAGATCAACGATGAGCTTCAACTCATGCAGACACTCGAAGTAAGCCATCTCCGGTTGGTAGCCGGCCTCGACCAAGGTCTCGAACCCGGCTTGGATGAGGGCGGTTGTGCCGCCGCAGAGGACGGTCTGCTCGCCGAAGAGATCGGTCTCGGTCTCCTCCTTGAAGGTGGTCTCGAGCACACCGGCGCGGGTGCCACCGATGCCCTTGGCCCAAGCGAGGGCGATCTTTTTGGCCTGCTTGCTCGGGTTCTGGTAGACGGCGATGAGGGCCGGCACGCCTTTGCCCTCGGTGAACTGGCGGCGGACGATGTGGCCTGGGCCCTTCGGCGCGACCATGATCACGTCGACGTCCTTGGGCGGCTTGACCGTCTTGAAGTGGATCGCAAAGCCGTGGCTGAAGAGGAGCGTTTTGCCCTTCTTGAGATGGGGCGCGATGTCCTTGTTGTAGACGGCCGGGATTTTCGTGTCGGGAACGGCGACGAAAATGATGTCGGCTTTCTTCACCGCCGCGGCGGTGTCGAAAACTTCGAAGCCTTTTTTCTTCGCGACCGCACGGCTCTTGCTGCCGGGGTAGAGGCCGATGATGACCTTGACGCCGCTCTCCTTGAGGTTGAGGGCATGGGCATGCCCCTGTGAACCGAAACCGATTACGGCGACCGTCTTGCCCTTGAGATTTTTGAGGTCGGCGTCTTTGTCTGTGTGGATTTTTGCTGCCATAGGAAAATATCAGTCGGCCGCGCGAGAGAGGGCGACTTTGCCGGTGCGGGTGATTTCGGCGATGCCGTAGTTATGCATCAGCGCGATGAATTTGGAAATTTTGCCTTCGTTGCCGGTGATCTCGATGACGAGTTTGTCGAGCCGCACGTCCACGATCTTCGCGCGGAAGACGTCGCAGATCTGCAGGACCTCCGAGCGGGTCTGCGGCGTGACATTGACGCGCATGAGCACCAGCTCGCGGTCGACAAACTGGTCGTCGCGAAAGTCTTCCACCTTGATCACGTCGACCAGCTTCTCCGCCTGCTTGACGACCTGCTCGAGGGTCTTGTCGTCGCCGCGCACCACCATGGTCATGCGCGACATCGAGGGGTCGAGCGTCGGCGCGACATTGAGCGTGTCGATGTTGAAGCCCCGGCCGCTGAACATCCCGGCGACGCGCGTCAAAACGCCAAAACGGTTCTCAACAAGTACGGACAAGGTATGGCGCATAAAAAGGGAATGAAGATTCCCAGAATTCTCCCTTGGCGTCAACCGCCCAAGCGCCGCGCGGCGGCAGCCAACGCCTCCAGCGCCGCGCAGGCCTCCTCCTCGGTATTCATCCGGCTGAAGCTGAGACGCAGGCTGGATTTGGCCTCCTCATCCCCGATGCCCATGGCCCGCAGAACGTGCGAGGCGTGGGGCGAACCGCTCGCACAGGCCGAACCGACCGAGCAGGCGACACCAAGGCGATCGAGGCCGGCCAGAAGGTCCGCCGCCGCCAACCCGGGCAAGGCGAAATTCGAGGTGTTCGGCAGGCGCCGCGCGGGATCGCCGTGGAAACGGGCCTCCGGAAAACGCTCCCGCAGGCCGGCCTCGAAGGAATCCCGCAGTCCCGCCACGCGCGGCATCTCGGACCCCATCGCAGCCTGCGTCAGTTCCGCCGCCGCGCCGAGGCCGACGATGCCCGGCACATTTTCCGTGCCGGCCCGGCGTCCGTTTTCCTGCGCCCCGCCGAGCAGGAGCGAAGGCAAACCCATGCCCGCACGAACGAACAGAGCGCCAGCGCCTTTGGGTCCGTGGAATTTGTGCGCCGAGATCGACAGCAGGTGCACCGGTACGGCAGACACATCGACCGGCACCTTGCCTGCAGCCTGCACCGCGTCGGTGTGGAAAACGATCTGCCTCTCGTCGGCTAGGCGCGCCATGTCGGCAATGGGAAAGATCACGCCGGTTTCGTTGTTGGCCCACACCATCGTGACGAGGGCCGTGTCGGGACGCAGGGAAGTACGGTAGGCGTCGAGGTCGATACGTCCACCCGCATCAACCGGCAGCCATGTCACCTCGCACCCCTCGCGCACGAGTTGATCACAGAAATTTTTCGTCGCACTGTGCTCGACCGCCGAAGTCACAAGATGGCGTTTGCCGGGTTGCGCAGCGAGCGCGCCGCGGATGGCCGTGTTGATCGATTCGGTGCCGCCGCTGGTGAAAAAGACAGACTCGTCCGGCGCGCCCAGCAAGGATGCTACCTGTTCCCGCGCCTGCCCGAGCGCCGCCCAGGCCGCGCGGCCGGCCGCATGCGCGCTCGACGGGTTGCCGAAGTTTTCCCCGAGAAGCGGAAGCATCGCCTCGCGGACCCGGGCATCGAGCGGCGTGGTCGCGTTGTTGTCGAGGTAGATCATGGAAAAGTTGAGGGGTAAAAACAACGTCGCTCAACCCTCATCTTTCAGCTCTCAACTGCTTCGCGCCTTTCATACCAGAATGCGCACCGATCCCGCCGCGCGCGATTGCCCGGCCAGGCGAACAGCGCGAGTTGGCGCGCCACCTCCCAGGAGGTAAATTGGTCCAACTTCCGCGCGGACGACGGCACCACTTGAGGCAAAGTGCGGAAGCCGAGCCCGCGGACACGCCCCCATTTTTTGAGCGTGATGGCGAAGCGCAGTTCCTCGCCGGCATAGACGGCCTCGTTGAATCCGCCTGTCTCAGCCCATCCTTCGCGGACCGCAAAAAAATAAGAGCCGGCGGCCAGGCCGAAATTCTTCGCGATCCAGTTCCACGCCGCGACGGTGCGGCGGACGGACGGGGTGAGCTCCGCCCCTTCGAGGGCCACGCGGGCACCACCGCCGCAGACCCGCCCCGTGGCCAACGCCTCGAGGGTTGCGTCCAGCACAGCGGGCGTCAGCATCGCATCGGCATCCAGCCAGACCAGCCAGCGTCCGCGCGAGGCCGCAGCCGCCGCGTTGCGCGCGCGCGCGATCTGACGATGCGGCTCAATGACCACGCGGGCACCCGCGGCGGCCGCGAGCGTGGCGGTGGAGTCGGTCGAGGCATTGTCGCAGACGATCACCTCATAACCGGCCAAGCCGCAGTCCCCCGCCGCGCGGTGGATCGATTCGACGGCGCGCCCGATCAAGCGCTGCTCGTTGAAGGCGGGCAAGAGAAAGCTGATGTCGATGGAGGAAGCCGTCACGGGGAGCAATATGCCACGCGCGGCGGGAAAAGGAATGCCCCGAAAAGCTTGCCGAGGGGCGGCACTCCCTCCCCCGAGCACCGGCGGTCCTTGGGCGCCGGGGATTCCTCCTGCGTGATCGCTGGCCCTCATCGCCTTATGACGGCTTGACGATTGGGCCCGGGCTTCCTACTTTCACGCGACCGATGTTTCACTTTCGCGCCAGCCGCGGGGTCTTGTTTTCCGCACTTCTCTGGGTGGTTCCCATTGCTGTGATGGCGCAGGCCGTTGCGCCCTCGACCAGCCCGGAGAAAAATGTGGAAGCGGCCGCATTGCTGCAGCAGGCGCGTGACGACGAATCAGCCGGTAGCACGGGGCGCGCCGTCTCGACCTACCGCGCTTTGGTTAAAAAATATCCCGTCTCCCCGGCCGCCGCCTCGGCCCAGTTCCAACTCGCCACGCTCATCGAACAATCGGGCAACCCGAGCCGCGCTTTCGACGAGTACACGAAATTCGTCGAAGGCTACCCGCAGGCCCAGGAGTTTGATCAGGCGGCCAACGCGCAGTTGGCCATCGCCGACGACTTCATGCAGCGCAAGCGCTACGACCGCGCCGATGAAATGTATCGCACCATCCTGGGCAGCGCCCCCTACGCGAAATTCGCGCCTGCCGCGCAGTTCAAGCTCGGCCAGTCCCTCGAGAGCCGTAACCAGTATGATCAGGCCATCGCCGCCTACCAGACCATCCTCGACCGCTACGGATCGAGTGACTACGCCGACGACGCCCTCTACCAAATAGGCTACGTGCAACTGAGCGAAGCCCGCTCGCGCTCGCAAGATCTGTCCACGGCAATCGATGCGAAGAACACGTTCGAGGAATATCTCACGGAATACCCGAACAGCGAGAAAGCCGCCCAGGCCCGCGAAAATCTCGACCTCATGACCGGACGCGAGTCGGGCGACCTGTTCTCCATTGCCCGTTTTTACGACCGCAACAACAACTTCCGCGCGGCGGTCATCTATTACGCCGATATTGTCCGCCGACAACCCGGTTCGGACAAAGCCAAACTGGCCAACGAACGCATCGAGGAGATACGCGCCGAGATCGGCGAGGACCAGTTGCGTTCTGGCCCTGAGCGCGCCGAGACCGGCGAGCGCGCCGCCATGCGCCGGCGCCTGCAGAACCAGGTCGAAACGTCGGCCTTGAGCAACTACGCAGGACCGCCCGTCGATAAAGTGGAACCGGCGGAAGAATTGCCCGCCCCGCGCCCGCAACTGCGGACCTCGTCGAATGATGTCCAGCCGCTGAAACCCGACGAAGCAATCCCCGCCGTCGAACCCGAGCTTCCCGCCGAGTGATGAAAGCAACCAAACTTTTGCTGCTGGCATGCACAGCCGTCCTCCTCGGCGGCTGCATGTACACCCTCGGCGATGCGCGGCCCAGTATGATGCGCGGGATCACCACGCTTTCCGTGCCGGTTTCAAAAAATAAAACTCTCGAGCCGAACGTTGAGGCCCTTCTCGCCGATACCATCATCAAGCAGTTGCAGAGCGATGGCACCTACACGGTCAGCTACACCGACCGGGCCGACGCCATCGTCTACACCACGCTGGACCGCGTGGAACGCCGCCCGGCGCGCTCCGTGCGAGGCAATGTTCTCGCCACCAGCGAATACGAGTTCACGACAACCGTGAGCTACGAGGTGGTGGAGCGCTCCGGGGGCAAGCCCTGCATGAGCGGCACCGTCATCGGCCGCACCAGTTTCTTCGTCTCCGGAGACCTGCAGACCGATGAGACCCAAGCTCTGCCGCTCGCGTTTGCGGATGCCGCGGTCAAGCTGGCCACCCGCTTGAGCGAGGGATTCTGATTTGCTCTCGCTGATCCCCACGCCGATCGGGAATCTGGAGGACATCACATTGCGGGCGCTTCGTCTCCTGCGCGAAGCGGATGTCATTGCCGCCGAAGACACCAGACACGCTATCATCCTGCTCAAGCACCACGGCATCAGCCGCCCGCTGGTCAGCCTGCACGAGCACAACGAGGCGCAGCGCGCCGAGGAGTTGGCCCAACGCCTCGGTGCCGGCGAAAATATCGCGCTGCTCACCGACGCCGGCACACCCGGCATCTCCGACCCGGGCTATCGCGTGGTGCACGCCTGCATCCAACGCGGGCTCGAGTTCACCGTGCTGCCGGGACCTTCCTCGATCCTTCCCGCACTCGTCGGATCGGGCCTCCCGCTCCATGAATTTTATTTCGGCGGATTCCTTCCGGTGAAATCCGGGCGCCGCAAGAACGCACTGGCTGCCGCCCTCGAGCGCGGCGAGACGAGCGTCTTTTTCGAGTCACCACACCGCATCACGCGGTCCCTTGCCGTGCTGGCCGAACTGGCCCCCGACCGCCAGATCTGCGTGGCCCGCGAGCTGAGCAAAAAATTCGAGGAATACTGGCGCGGCACCGCCGCCGAACTTTCCGCCCGCGCGGAAAAACAGCCAGCCCGCGGAGAGATCTGCCTGCTTGTCGCGGGCTGCAAAGCTGACGCGTAGCGACGCGCGGCGTCAGCATTTTCAGTCCTCGACCAAGGGCGTAACGCGGAGTCCAACCCGCGAAGAGCAGGACCTCCGGAGCCCGAAACGCCTACTCGCTGGGGGTGAACTCGGTGATTTTCGTTCCCTGAAGGCCGAGGCCACCCATCAAGCCCTTTTGCCCGAAGAGGAAGGCGTAAATTCCTTTCTGCAGGGTGGTGGTGGATAGGGAGGAGGAAATTCCCTCGTCAACGACAACCAGGCTCGGGGCGGTTCCCACTTCAAACCCGCCGCTTTTAGCCAGATAGTCGAGCGATTCCTCGTTCATGAAGAAGAGCGCGTAGGAGTATTTCTGGATACCCGCTTGGATCCCGTACGATGCGGCGGTCGTGTTGTAATAGCCTGCCACCTGCCCATTCTTGAACAGGACGCCGTCCCCGCGCTGGGCCGCGATCATGAACCCGCCCTTGATCACCTCGGGAAAGACCAGCACGGCAATAGCCTGCTCGCTGATGGCATGGGCCTTCTTGTTTTTATGAAGCAATCGGTCGAGCGCCTTTTCGGACCTCGTTTGAAGTTCCTCGGCGCTAAAGGCGGATGAGCGGGGCGCGAAGCCGAGCACAAGGATCGCAGCAAGCAGGGGCAGGATCAGGTTTTTCATGACGCGGTAAAGAGATTGTTGGGTGCGGGAACAAGCGATGCGGATCATTTTGCCGGAGAGAACCTTGGTTCGGCAAGCGCTCGCTGCAAAGCCGTGCTATCGCGTTTCGACACCAGTCTTTACGCGGTCTGGTTTGTTCCATCGGGGTTCTAACTGCGCGGCATCGTTCCCGCGCGCGCGGGACCGTTTCTACTTTTTGCCTTCGACTGCATGGTTCCGGATCATGGCAGAGTCCGAAAGCTTCAAGCACTGGTTCTACGGGCGGCGGGGTTGGTCGGCGTGCCCCACAGCGACCGGTTCCATGTCCACGAAGGGCTGAGCGGCCCGCTGGGCCAGTGGGGCCCCACCAAGGGTGGCTGTTGCAAAAGTGCACAGGGCTTTGGGTGCAAAGAAAAAAGGTCGCCCGGCGAAACCGGACGACCTTTCTGGTGAGTATCTCGACTAGATTACGATACAGCGTCGGGTAGCACCTGCTCGCTGCGCACCCTGCGGTAGCGGACGAAGGCCATCACGCCGAGGAGCAAGGCGGCCGCCGCCCATGTGCCGGGTTCCGGGACTTCTGCAATGCGGATGCTGTTGACCATGGTGAAACCGGGTCCGACGTTAGCTGCGCTTGTGGCGGTCAGGGCGAGGAAGTTGATCGAGCTCCAGTTGAAAGCCCCGACAGGGGTGAAATCAACAAGCCTCATCGCATAGGCCAACGCAGGATCGTTGATTGCGGGCGATGTTGTGGGCGTGAGATCCTTGTTGTAAAACGCTGTATTTCCCGAGCTATCTGTAAATGTCCATGTCAATGGCAAGGCGGGAGGACGAGAGCTGCGCAAATCATAGACGAGGGCGTTGGTGGTCAGCCAGCTGGTGAGGGCAGCTCCACTGCGCCCACCCGCTAGATTGTAGGCCAAGCCATTGGTTCCCCACGTCGATGACAAAATTGCCGAAGCCTCTGCATCCACGCTCAGAGCCAAGCGAGGACCGCCGTTGCCGGCGTTGGTGGCAACTTGGAACATTGAGTTGGCACCTGTCGCCCCTTCACTGTTGCTGAGCGATAGAACACGCTGAGAAAATGGCAGCGGCGTTATGCTGCTTGTGGAGGCAGTGGGACCACCGCCCGTCGCGCCATTGGTCACAGCTTGCGCGGTCTTGAAGTCGTCGATCGTGACCACAACCGCGGCGGGCGAGGTGTGGCTGAGGAAAGTCAACGCTACGCCGAGGGCGAGAGCTTTGACGAACGTGTGTTGGAGTTTGGTTTTCATGGTTATGTGTTTGGTGATTTGAGAAGCAGTATGAATCGGTTTCATTGGATGGCAAGGATTTTTTCGATTTTTTTATCTGGAATCGCCCCGCAATTGGCACCTCGCATTTAAGTGAGTCTTAATAATCTGAATACCAGTGATTAACAGATAATCTAATATGCTGTTTGTTTCGGAAATCAAGGGGGAAATCGGTTATTTTGTTGAGATCTCCTTGGGCACGAATTGCTCAAGCAGGGCTTTTTCGCCAGGGTTTAGGATCTCGGTCTTGATCGCCTGACGCATCTTCAAGGCCAGCGGAATGTCGCCGGTTCCGTAGGTGAAAGCCGCGACGATCACCTGCTCGGCGGCGGTCATCTGCTTGAAAAAAACGGTCAGTTCCTCGAAGGCTGCTTTCGCTTCCTTCGGTTGGTTGCGGCGCAGCAGAACCAGCGCTTGGGTGGCGCGGGGAGCGGGATTGGCAGGGTCTTCCTCGATCGCTGCGGCGGTGTCATCCAAGCTGACCAGCGAACCCCTCAGGGCCTCGAGATAGCGGCCAAAGTCACGGACCGAGAGGGCGTCGGGCGCCGCATTTTTTGCTTTCTCCTCGTAGATCTTATCAATCTCTGCCGTGCCGGCCGTGCGGCCCATTCTTTGGCGAAGCATGCCGAAGGCGGCACCCGCCGTCGCCGGTTCGGTGCAAAGCTGAATCAACTCTTCGTTCGCCAGTTGGCCCGCGCCGATGCCGTCCACCGCCGAGAGCATGGCATCAAGGCGCCCCTCGTGGGCAGCCGCGCGCACGGCGGCACGCACCGAATTGGCACCGGCTTTCAGGTCTCCCGAGGAGGACTCTGCCCAGGCACGGGATATCACCAGCATGGACTCCGGAATACCTTTGGCCGCCCCGACCGTCTCGAGCACCCCTGCCCAGTTTGCCGTGCTCCCCATGGCGGCGGTGCGCGCGAGGAAGGCCGGCACATTATCGACAGCCTCCTGCGCGGTCAGAAGGTTCAGACTCTCCTGCGGGAGTCCATGGCGCGACAGCCACAGGGCGAAATCAGCACGCTGTAACAGCGGTGCATTCTCGAAGATGGGGCGCAGTTTGGCGTTCAACGCCGAGATATCCTTTTGCTTGCTACGCACCAGAAATTCCGCTGCGGGCAGGAGAGCAAGGTTGGTGGCGGTCATATTCTGCATGGCAGCATCCGCCCATTTCTGGGAGGTCGCAGGGTCCAACGGAAGGAGGGCCAGACCGAGGCCGAGAGCCGTTGGACCCGAATCGGTCGTCTGCAGATCCTCGGTGATACGAACGACCTCCTCCAAAGCGGGCGCATCCTCCGCTCTCGAGCGACCATCGATGCCCACCTGTCCGTGCCGCTGGATAAGCAACCGCACCAGCGAGAGTTTGTCCTGCGGATCGCCGGAAGTTTCAGCGGTGCGTCGCGCTTCGGCGATGGCTCGGTCGAGATCGCCGCGCTTCATCAGTCTGGTCGTGCGCAGCGCACCAGCTTTGCCCTTCGCGCCCAAGGCCTCGAGCTTGGCAACTGCTGCAGTGAACTGCTTGTCGTCACCGAAGCGGAGCGCGGTCTTGGATATTTCTTCAAAGTCCTCGCTATCCAGTTGCTCGATTGCCCCCAGTTTGTCCCAAGTCTGCAGCGATTCCTTCTGGCCGAATTTACCCTCGAGCAAAGCGGCAATACGCAGCATCTCAGGATCATCGGCACGCAGGCTCCGTGCGCTGCGGATCTGCAGCCACGCCTGCTGGTAATCACCTTGGTCGAAACTCAGCTGCGCCTTGCGGGCCAGGTCGCGAGCGCGCCAGCCAGTGAAAAAGTAGTATCCGAGGGGGAGAACGATGGCGGCCACCAAGGCCGGCTTCCAAATGTGCTTAAGAAGCTGGATCCACCAGGATTGTTTCTTTCTATTGATCTTGACGATGGGCATGTCTGGTGGTCCTTGACGAGTTGATTGCCTCTTTCCAATCCTCTGGGTACCTGACGCGTTGCGGGTTGGCGATCAGATTCGTCAAGTTCCGGGGGAAGCGACCCGCATTGAACGATCAGGGGGGTGAGGTTATGAGCCGGAGTCCGCCGCGGCGGGCGGAGACAGGTCGCCGCGGCGACCAATTGAGAGGTTGAAAGCCAACAACTCACGGCAGGTGTTACCTATGTCTTGACCGCGCCCCTCAGGCCCTCAACGATCAACTACAGTTTTAGGCTAGCAGCTCGGCGATCTGCACGGCATTGAGTGCCGCGCCCTTGAGGAGTTGGTCGCCGCAGATCCAAAAGCTCAAGCCGTTCTCCAGCGCGCAATCCGCGCGCAGTCGTCCGATCTCGCAATCGTCCTGGCCCGCCACGTTGAGCGGCACGGGATACCCGTGGCGCGAAGGCTCATCAACGACGCGCAGGCCGGGCGCTTTTTCCAGCGCCGCGCGGGCCGCGGCGACCGAGATGGGGCGCTCGAACTCGGCACTCACCGCCACGCTGTGCGCACGATAAACGGGGACGCGGACGCAGGTGACCGAGGCGCGGAAACCCGGGAGCCCCATGATCTTGCGACCCTCGTTTTCCATCTTCATTTCTTCCTTCGTGTACCCGCTCTCCAAAAACGCATCGACCTGCGGGATCACATTGAAGGCGATCTGCCACGGATAGACCGCGCGGGGCGCAGCCTCGCCGCGGGCCAGCGCCTCGACCTGGGATTTTAATTCCTCGATCGCCTTGGCGCCCGAGCCCGACACCGCCTGATAGCTCGAAGCCCAGAGTCGCTTCACGCCGAAGACCTGGTGCAGCGGCCACAATCCCATGAGCGTGATGGCCGTGGTGCAGTTCGGATTGGCGAGGATTCCTTTATGTGCGTGCGCGGCCTCGGGATTGATCTCCGGCACGACGAGCGGAACGTCGGAATCCATGCGGAAGGCGGAAGAATTGTCGATGACCACCGCGCCGGCTTTGACCGCTGAGGGAGCGAATTCTTTGGAGATGCTTCCACCCGCGCTGAAGAGCGCGAAGTCCACGCCGTCGAAAGCATCAGCTGTCAGTTCGCGCACTACGACCGGCGCGCCCTGGAAATCGAGCTTCTTGCCCGCCGATTTGGCCGAGGCCAGCAACGTCAATCGGCCGACGGGAAAATTCCGCCGTTCCAGCACGCGCATCATTTCGATGCCCACCGCACCGGTTGCGCCCGCGATCGCTACATGGTAGTTCCTGCTCATCGGAAAACGGGTAAAAATACCAGTGAAGGGCGCCATGGCGAAGAAGAAAGCTCGCCCCCGGCCGACTCGCTCCATTGTGGTGGATGTCGCCAGCCAGTCGCTGAGCGTGCTGCAAGGCCGGACCATTGTGGCGGAATTCCCCGTTTCCACCTCGCAATTCGGGCTCGGATGCCAGGAGGGTAGCTACAAAACGCCGACCGGCCGCTTCCGCATCGCCCGCAAGATCGGCGGCACGGCGCCGCTCTGGACTATTTTCCGCGCGCGCAAAAACACCGGACGCAGGGCCAAGCCGGGCGGCGCGGAGGACCTGGTGCTTTCGCGCATCCTGACCCTCGACGGCTTGGACGCGGATAACGCCAACAGCTTGGCCCGCTACATCTACATCCACGGCACGAACCAAGAGATCCTTATTGGCCGCCCGGCCAGCCACGGCTGCGTGCGGCTCAAAAACCGGGACATGGCGGCGCTCTACCGATTGGTCAAAAAGGGCGGCCGGGTCGCGATCGAAAAAACGTCGAAAAAAGTCGGGGCTTAAAGCCCTGATGCCGGGGGGCCGTGGAATTTCGTTGTTCCCAGCGCGAGCCCTGTCAGATTGATTTGCTGCATTTAAGCATAGAAGGGGGTGAACCAAGAATGACTATCGTTAAAGTGATCGCTATCGTCGCATTTGCCGCGGCGTCTTTGAGCCTCGGCGCTTGCGCCCATAAGCCGAAGCCGGCTCCGGCTCCTGTCAGCTACAGCAAGTAAGCTGGCACAAGGGGGACAACTCCTTTTTTACCAAGCCGCGGATTCATTTCCGCGGCTTGTCTTTTTTCTCGGGCGGGACGCTGACAAACGGATTGCCGGCCAAAGAAAATCTCCACTGCAAATCCTGCGCGCGCGAAATGCCGATGCGCCCGTCGGCGATGACGTCGACCTTTTCACCGCGCATGAAGCAGCGTTTTGCCGAGGAGCAGAAATCGCCACCGTGGTGGCGCCCGGTCACACCCAGCGCGGCGGCCAGCCGCCCGGGACCGCCGGTGAGTTCTCGGCCGGTGCGTCCGCCGCGCCGCCTCTGCATCGCGGACACACCGCAGCGTGGCTCGATCGCGCGGAGAAGGACGAATCCATCCACGTCGCCCTTGGTCAGCACATTGAGCATCCAGTGCATGCCGTAGTTAAGATAAACGTAAGCCGCACCGGCTTGATGGCGCGCGACGAATTCGCGGGCCGAAGGACGCGAGAACGTATGACACGCCGGATCGCCGACCGCCGCGTAGGCCTCGCATTCGACGATGAGCCCGCGGCAATTTCCCCAGACGATTTCACACCCCACCAGCGCCCGCGCGCATTCGACCGGCGACTGCTTGAAAAATTCCCGCGGGATCACAGCGGAACAGGATGGTCGACAAACTTGTGCGGCAGCCGGAATTTTTTTCCGAGATGTGCCGCCAGCGCCTTCACCCCGAAGGTCTCCGTCGCGTAGTGGCCGGCATAGATCACGTTGATGCCCAGCTCCTCCGCCCGCACCCAGCTCCATTGCGGACCTTCGCCGGTCACGAAGGTATCCGCACCCGCCGCAGCCACTTTTTCCACCATGTCCCCTGCTCCGCCGGTGACAACACCGACCTTGCGAGGCTTGACCGGGCCCGCGGTGCAAACGAGAGGATCTCGGTCCGTCGCTTTTTTCACAGCGCGCACCAAGTCGGCGCGCGAACCGGAAAAGGAGCCTGACCGACCGAAGCCGAGAAAAGGTTTCAATCCGCGCAGGCCAAGCGCTCGCCCGAGCAGCAGGTTGTTGCCGAGACCCTCATGCGCATCGAGCGGAAGGTGGACCGAGTAGAGCGCCATGTCGGCGGCGCGCATGCTTTCCAGCTTCTCGCGGAAAATTCCTGACATCCTCTGCACCCCCGACCAGAACAGCCCGTGGTGCACCACGAGCAGCGAGCCGCGACCGAGTGCGGCCGCCTTTTTAATCGTTGGTAATCCGGCGTCCACCGAGGCCAGGACGCGCTGCACATTGCCGCTGTTTTCCACCTGCAATCCGTTGTGCGCCCCGGGGTAGTCTTCGACCTCTGCCACCCTCAGGTAGCGCTGCGCATAGGAAACAACCGCTTGGAGTCTGGCCATACGCCGATTGTCCTGCCTCGACGGCATATTCTTCAATCTTCTTTCATCCGCCGCCCCCGACCGATAACTTCGCCCCTCTTATGCTAAAGGCCGGAATCGTCGGATTGCCCAATGTCGGGAAATCTACCCTCTTCAACGCCATCACCCGCACCCGTAAGGCGCAGGCGGCCAACTTCCCTTTCTGCACGATCGAACCGAATGTCGGCATCGTCAGCGTTCCGGACAAACGCCTCGACGCCCTGGCCGCCCTCTCGAAGTCGGAAAAGATCGTCCCGACGGCCATCGAAATCGTCGACATCGCGGGCTTGGTCAAAGGCGCCAGTCAGGGCGAAGGCCTCGGCAACCAGTTCCTCAGCCACATCCGCGAAGTCGATGCCATCGTGCAGGTCGTGCGCTGCTTCGAGAACGATGACATCCACCACGTGGCCGGCACGATGGATCCGATCCGCGACATCGAGGTGATCAACACCGAGCTGATCCTCGCCGACATCGCCGCGCTCGATAAGCGCAAGGACAAGCTGGCCAAGAACGCGCGAGGCGGCGATGCGCAGGCCAAGGCCGAGCTCGCCCTGCTGGAAAAAGTGCTGCCCCAGCTCAACGAGGGCAAACCCGCCAGCACGCTGGACCTCTCGGCCGAGGAGCGCGTTTTGCTCAAGGGATTCTTCCTGCTCAGCGCCAAGCCCGTGATTTTCGCCTGCAATGTGCAGGAGAGCGATCTGGCCAACCTCTCGCCCGACTCGACCTCCGGAAAATACATCGAGGCCGTGCGAAAATACGCCGCCGAGCACATGGGCACCGAGGCCACCGTGATCAGCGCACAGATCGAGAGCGAATTGGTCGATCTCTCGCCGGAGGAATCGAAGGACTATCTGCAGAGCCTCGGACTCGAGGAGAGCGGCGTCGGTGAACTCATCCGCAAAGTTTACACCCTCCTCGGACTTCGCACTTACCTGACGACCGGACCGAAGGAAACGCGCGCCTGGACCATCTATGCCGGCGACAAAGCCCCGGCGGCTGCGGGCGTGATCCACAGCGATTTCGAGCGCGGCTTCATCGCCGCCGAGACCATCGCGTTCAACGATCTCGTCACGCTCGGCTCCCAAGGCAAAGCCCGCGAGGCCGGCAAGCTCCGCATCGAGGGCAAAGAATACGTTGTGCAGGACGGCGACGTCATCGAGTTTCGGTTCAACGTTTGAGCCATCGAGCACCGGCCGAGAGAGCGCCGAGGGCCAACTCAACTTGACACATGCACACTTTTACTTAGAGCGTGCATTGTGAAAGAAAGAGTCACCCTGACCGTGGATCGGGCGGTCACTCACCACGGAAAGTCAGCTGCCCGGGCGCGCGGAACGAGCTTTTCCGGACTGGTCGAGACTCTGTTAGCCGAAGTGACCAGTCCGCGCAAAACCGCAGGCAAGGACTTCGTCGCGAAGTGGGCCGGCAAGTTCGAGTCGGCTGATCTTGAAGGACCGCGGGGAGACTACCTGCGCCGGAAATACGGTCTTTGAGTTTCATGCGCCTGCTCCTCGATACCGATGTGCTGCTCGATTTTGCCTTGAACCGCGAACCGCACGCGACGGCGGCGAGGCGGTTGCTCGGGTGGGCCTCAACCAATCCCGGACGCTGTGCTGTGGCATGGCACAGTCTGGCGAACCTCAACGACATGATGAGGGGAAAGACAGAGCAATTCATCCGCGACCTTCTCGAGTTTGTCGAGGTCCCCCGGACAGGTAGGGAACAGATGCACGCTGCGCTCGACATGGGTTTCGCCGACTTGGAAGACGCCATGCAAATCGCTGCCGCCATGCTCTTCGGCGCCCAGCTCATCGTGACGAGAAACATTCGCGACTACCGCCGCTCTCCCATCAAAGCCGATACCCCAGAGGTTGTCTTCAAGTTGTTGGGGTGACAGCGCGTCGGGAAAAAAGCAACTCCCGGAGCGGCTTCATCGATACCAAGACCATCGTGTTCAACGATCTCGTCGCCCTCGCCTCCCACCCCAAAGCCCGCGTAGCAGGAAAGCTCGACCCTGCCGATGCCGCAGCAGGCGATGGAACCGGCTTTCAACGCATGCCCCCTGACCTCCTCGCTGCCCGGCTCGGATAGATAGCACTTGGCAAGGTAGGACGTGTCGTAATAGATCAGCGCCGATCATCCCCAAGAAACCGGGCCGAATCGACCGAGAGCCACGGAAGGCGGTCGAAACCCGGCGCCGCAGTGCGGACCCATTTCCCCGCGTTCATGTGCAGCTCGCTGATCGTGATGGGTACCATATGTGCACAATGTGTCACAGACGAACGGTTACCAAGAGAAGCGCCTGAAAGACGACGGCATCATCAAGTTGCGCTCCAGAGCCCCTATCGCAGCACGGCAGTTTGAGGTTTCCGGGAAGACGGGTTTCTTCTTTGTTTTGCCCGGCTAGCGTGAATGATGGCGGGCGCTTTGAAAACGTCTGCCATCATCCTTCGCGTCGCCGATTTCCTCAAGGGGTTCCCGCCATTCAGCTACCTCTCGGATGAGGCTTTGTTGGAGCTGGCGCGGTCGGGGCGGGTCCAGTTCTCGGAGAAGGGGGAAATTCTTTTCGACCAAGGCACCACGCACGGGCGTTATTTTTACGTCATCAACAAGGGATCGGTGCGGCTGGTGCGCGGCGAAGAGCAAAAGCTTTCCGACCTGCGCGGACCGGGCGACTTCGTCGGCGCGGGAGCCGTGCTCGGCGAGG
>Ga0209190_1000927_pt1 | contig 20941 bp, 36 predicted proteins | sample M_140205_XF_Meta_FD_187315 | JGI IMG/M metagenome (GOLD analysis project Ga0209190, IMG submission 187315) | Freshwater microbial communities from Lake Montjoie, Canada to study carbon cycling - M_140205_XF_MetaG (SPAdes) (version 2) | ecosystem: Environmental > Aquatic > Freshwater > Lake... | reverse complement strand
GTACTTTGTCGCCTCGGCCTGCCGAGTTTGACCCCACCCCCCGAGAATGCCGGAGGGGGTTCATCGAGTTCCGTCGCCTCGCGACGAGTTGCAGGATCGGTGAGCTGCAAGGAGGAGTGAGTCGGCTTCACCTGGGTAGATGTGATCAGCCGTCCAAGGGTCGAGCGATCCCCGATCACCTTCGCCACAGATGTGACAGATCGTGGCGTTAGCCCTGACCCATGCAGCACGTTGCTTGTAGTCACCTTGGTAATGAGTTCTGAGCCTGTTGCGCTTCGACTGATGCTTTGCCTCACACAGGTCGCATCGCATTGGTTGGGTCGTGAGTGTTTTACAACTGAGGCAGGGTCGGGTGATGGGGGGCATGGGGGTGTGGCTGGGGGTGGGGGCTGGTGTCTTGGGTGGTTTAGAAGTCGTTGTCTAGATCGAAGTCAATGTTGGTTTGTTCAGGTTCGGAACGGGCTGGTACCACCCCGTACCTATCGGTACGGTGTGTGGTTCCCATAGCCACCATAGGGTCTACAGGGTGGTTCCCGAGGGTGGTTCCCGATTCTAGGGGGTCTGAGGTGGGTAGTTGGCGACATTGGATGGCACGGCTGAGTACAGATTTGCGTCCGAGTTTGGCTCCAAGTTCTTTGGCGATGCGTTGTGTTTCGTTGACTCCAGCGTTCTTTGGGATGCCTAGTGTGTCGATGTGTTTGGCTAGGGCGATCTCTTGGGCTGTCCATCCTTTGGTTGCTCTGGTGCGTTGTCGGATGGTGGTGATGTCGTCTATGTCTTCAACGATGAGGTCAATCTTCTCTGGTACCCAGCTGATCCGTGTGTGGGTTCTTACAAGCATCAGTCCGTCATCAGTCTTGTCGAGTCGGTACACGATGTCCACGTCGTCGTTCTTGGCTGATGATCCGCGTTGGCCGTGTTTCTTGCCGCCGTCTTTGCCTGCGTGGTCTGTGCGTACACAGGCGATGCCTGCACGTTTGAGGGCTAACCCTGTAGTCCTGGCGAACTCACGGTATGAGTCGGCAGAGTTCTCTTCACCTTCGATGGCTCGACCTGTGGTGTCTATCACTACAACCTCAGCCTTGGTCAGTTCACACAGGCGCATGATGGCTGAGGCTCCTTCAGCCGTGTTGAGTGGGGGTAGTGAAGGAATCAGTGCGTAATGAAGATGTGACAGGTCATCTTCTTCTGTGTAGCCGAATTGTTCTAGGCGTTCGTAGAGGTCGGCTTCAACCATTTCGTAGTCCAAGTACAAGACGTGGACTTCAGCTACGGGTGGGTGTCCGAGGATTGGTTTGCCTGTGGCGAGTGCTGCGACGACGTTGAGTGTGAGCCATGACTTGCCTGTCTTTGCACCGGCGAACAACGCTGTTTGTCTTGCACGTGCGATGAGTGGTTTGGCGATCCAGTCTTCGACGATGTGGTCTTGGTTCCAGAATGTTTTCCAGTCGACAAGCATGTCTAGCATTTCATCTGGGGTGATGGTGGTGGTGTCGGCTTGGGTGGTGTTGTGGGCTAAGAATTGTTTGGCTGCTTGTTTCCAGTCTCCGTGATGGTCGCGTGCTGCCATGTATCCGAACCTGTTGTATCCACCTTCGGGCAGCCATGCAACGGCTGAGGTGAACACGATCAAAGCATCGTTGCCGTTGTGTCCGATAGTGGCACTGATGCCATCACGACTGTCTTTGCCTGGTCGAGTCCAATGCTGTTCACCGTGTCGATCTGTCTTGGCGAGTGTCCAGCCGTCTGGGATGAGGAGCTGCTCCCATGTGGTTTGCGCACAGTATCTTGCGCTAGGGGTGGTTGGGTCAGCGAGGAACAGGTCAGTCGTACCTTGGGGCTTGACCATCTGTGGGTTGGTCGTGAGAAGCGTCAGGAGCCACTGTGGTGCGTTCGCAGGCCGTCTATCCATAGGTGACCACCCATCAACCCACTGGTACTGCTTACCGTTCGGATGCACCGTTGGTGCAGCCAAGACCTGCCCACCCTCACCACGAATATCTAAACCCACACCAAGCCGTGACCCAGCATCATTGCGCACCTCAACAGGTGAATAGAAGTACAGGTGCTGTCCTCCTGTGCCGGTGATTGCTGTAACCGTTTCAGGTAACGCACCGAACCGTTGCTCCAAGTCGTGCAATGTATCTGAACCTCGATACTCGTCACGGTCATCAACATCAACAACAAATATCTGTCCATACTTGGTGCGACCTGTAGCGATTCCAATGCCGTAGCTCTTGTAGTCACCAGTGAACCATGATGTGACTACATCGGTGTCGTCGGTTGCTTTCGTTTGCCAAGCGTCGATGCCAGGGTATTTGTGTCCAGGTCTGATCGGTATCACCCTGATACCTAATTGTGTATATGCGATTGCTGTCTCAAGTGTTGTCATTGCGCAGGGTTTCGTTTCAGTTAGATGTTGAGAATGTGTTTGGCTATCCATTGGGCTACCGGTGAGGCAACACCGTTGCCACACTGTTTATATCGGTGGGTGTCAGCTTGCTCGGTGCCATCAGCTTTGTATCGAGTGTGGTCATCAGGCCAACCCATCAACCTTTCACATTCCAATGGGGTCAACCTACGCACAGCCATCGTTGGCTCAGCAACCAAAGGAGTGTTGTTGCCGCCTGTACCCATATTTGACGACAATGAATGCAACACTTTTTCTTTGACCCTGGCTTCACCACTCATATGTGCTTGGAAGAAGATGGGTTCTTCAACAATGGCTGTTGTCGCACGTGTGTCACCAACATCGAACGAGTTGAGTGTGGGGTTGACTTGACCAGCGACCCAGGATTCGGAATCTTCTGATGTTTGCGCCCTTCTTGATTTGACGTATGGCTCTACCTTTGCAAGCACCGCATGAGGAACACCAACAACCAGTGGTGGAACTATTGGCTTGTCACTTATCTCTCCAGGGAATTGTGCATTGATTCCTTGATTCCAAGCTGCTCTATCAATCCAGATTGGCTGATCATCTGCTCCAACGCTTTCTGCAATCGTGGTGGAAGAACTTTGTCCTTCTTTGTTGCCCTTCGCAAGATGCCCTCGCAAGCTTTCGCTGAAAGGTAGTAACGGGTTTGGACATCTGCTGGCGAGGACAGGATCGAAGATAGCGATGACGAACACGCGTCTACGTCGTTGGGGAACCCAATGTTGCGCATCCACGACGCTCCATTCAATTTCCAACGCCCCTGCTTCTGCCATCTGATCGAGGATGATCCCGAAGTCAGCACCTCGGTTGGAACTGAGTGCGCCGACGACGTTCTCCCAAATAGAGATTCTTGGATATTGTCCATTGCTTTCCTCCTGTAGTTCTTTGATGATTCTGATTCCTTCGTGGAAGAGTCCTGATCTTCCACCTTCTAAACCTGCTCGTTTGCCTGCAACAGATAAGTCTTGGCATGGTGAACCCCATGCAACGACATCAATGACAGGTGCGTGAGCAAGAATGTGTTTGCCTGTCAGCGTAGAAACATCATCCCATTTTGGTACATCAGGCCAATGCTTGTGCAGAATGCTGTTCGCATGTTTGTCCCATTCACATTGGAACACTGTTTTCATACCGGCGTTCTCCAAGCCCATGTCAAACCCACCGACACCACTGAAGAGGCTGAGGACTTTCATGCGATGCTCATTGGGCATCAAGCCAGTTGTGCCATATCTCTGCTGGGTGGAATCCAAGTTTGACCGCATACGTGTCTGCTTGATATTCGTAGAGTGTTTTGCCTACGGTGCGCCATCTGACAACGCATGATCGGCTGATGCCAAGCATGTCACCTATCTGTTGATCGTTGATACCTGGTGTGAATGTGTTCAGCAGGTTGATTGCTGGGTATCTGTGTTGCTTTGGTTGTGTTGCCATGTTGCCTCCTTGGGGCTTTGTCATGTTCCTTCGGTGAGTGATTTTGCGATTCGGTATTGTTCGGCTGAGGTGGCTGACACTAACAGTCCGAGCGTGGTCGAACTGGTCTGCCTGTTCAGGGTTGTAATCCAGAACGATTGTGAGCCATCGATGCGTTCAACGGTTGCCACGACAACGTAGGCGGTGCAGAGTCCGTCTGCTGCTGCTTCAATGAACTCTGCAACAGGGTCTTCAATCATCATCTTCGACACCTCGGTCACCGCACACAGGTTGTGCCGGTAGGGGTTGTCGGCATGGGCAGGGGTTGAGTCGGCTGAGTCCAGGTTGGGTCATGGTGCTTTGCCTTCAAGGATGGTGAGGTCAACTTGGGAGTAGTGGATCAGTTTGCCTTGACGGTCTAAGCCAACCCATGTTGGTGCGTCAGAGTCACACAGGCATCCTGTGGTGCGTTGGTCGTCAAGTTTGACTACGCCTTTGCAGGCGTTGCAGCGTACTTGGATGATCATGGTTGGCTCCTGTAGGTTGTGCCGGTCTTGACCCAGCCGAGGCTGGTAAAGACATGGTTGGAGATGGTGTTGTCAGGTTTGACTTCTGCTTTGATGATCGTGAGTTGTTGAAGTCCGAGATGAATCATTTGTTTACTGATGCCTTTCCCTCGATATTCTGAGTCAACTGAGTACGACAGGTTCCATTCTTTGTTGCCGTATTCAAATCGTATTTGTCCGACTGGTGCAGCACCGATTGAACTCCAGTCGTAGGCAACGAACATGCGCACGTTGTCTCGGCCTAGTTGTTTGTTGAACCAGTACCAATGTGCGTCCCATTCGATAGTCATAGTGTTATTGGATTGTTTGCGCACTTCAGGGTCGTTGACCCAATCCCAATACAATTCGCAATCCTCACTACTGGTGTCACGCAGGGCGATAATCATTGTTCGTCTGCCATCCAAGGTTGGATGTCTCCTTCTGGTACGTCGGTGGCGATCATCATGTCCATAGAGGTGTAGCGCACGTCGTATGTTGTTTCTTTGCCGTCCACCATGACGATTGATTCGATGACACCTGAGATGTCGTCAATGATTACTTTGTCACCGATGTTGAACCGTCTCATTGTGTGTCCATTCGTAGTGCGTGTAGTTCACCGGACATTGCAGCCAAGGTAGTTTCCAAGACTTGGATGTGTGAGTTGAGTCGAGCTGTTACAACACACATCTCTGCTAACTCGTAGATCAACTCTGCGTTACGGAACTGATAGTGCTTGATCGTCTGATCGTAGTCACTCATCATTACAGTTCTGCGCCTTGGGCTAGGTACACGCGGAGGCGTGAGATGTCTGAGTGGGCTTGGGTGAGTGTTGCTCGGCAGAGGTCGAGTTCGTGCATAAGGCTGTTGCCTGCGTCTCGTAGGTTGTCTCGGTCTTCGGTAACCAACTCAAGTGCGACTGAGAGTTCGCTGATGCGTTGTTCTAGTTCGGTGATGAGGTTCACGGTGTCTGGTGTCATTTGGGTTTGCTCCTTTTGTTGAGTTCGGTTTTGAGTGCTTCTAAGGTTGCGAAGAATCTGTCTTGGTCTGCTACCCCGATGACCATCTTCTCTAAGAATTGGATTGCGTTTGCTAAGTCTTGCTTTGTCATGTTGCTCCTGTTGGTACTGAATTGCTGGATGGGGTTCAACGGTTCGGGGGAGCGACTCCCCACCCAGCAAACTTGTGTCATCGACTGTGGGTTACCACATCGCTGCTGATTCGTCGGTTGCACCAGGCTCAACTTTGGCCTTGTACAACTTCGGTGCGTTGAAGCCCTTGGTCTTCTTCTCACCATCGCCTGTGTACTTCACAGTCAGATTGGTGCCAACCATTGCGGTCACGTTCGCAGCTGTGGCTGCTTCACGGATTGTTTTGACCATGTTGCCACGCGCCCAAAGGTTGCCAATCTCGGTGCCGGTGTTGATCGTGAACACGAACACGTATCGCACGTCTCCGTTGTCCCAAGTCTTCGTGTTGCCTTGTGGGTCACGGTCTTCCAACTTCTTGACTTCCAAGACTTTGCCCGAATGGGTGTCGCCTGGTGTCTCAAACTTGAGCGCAGGATATTTTGATCCTCCGTCTTGTAGGAATATGTCTGTCATTTGCTTTCCTCCTGAACACGGAATGTGTTCTGTTCTGGGATGTATTGGATTGTCACTTGATCAACTGTGATGCCGTAACAGATTTGAGCGAACAGCTCAGCCTGTGCAGCATTCAGATGACCTAGTGCTTCGCCTGCCTTTGTGTATGTCTCCTTGGTGATGTGGGAGCAGATGCCCTTCACCAAGTCTCGGTCAAACTGTCCGTCTTGCATGAGAAGCAGAATGCCCCGTGCAATTTCGTATCGTCTGTGAGATTTGTTTGCGCTCAGATTGATGTTCCGTTTAGCGGATTGTGCATCAATGAGCAAGGTTGAATACTGGTCGCGTCGTTCGTGATCGAGCGATTGGATTTGTGTCTTGATGTAGTTCAACGCCAAGATGTCTTCGCTGTTCACGTCGTATGCACGACCTTCGATTGGGTCGTTCATCCTGGGTACGCATCGTCTGGGTTGTCAAAGCCTGCGATCTTGCGTTTCTTCGGCTTCGGTTTCGTTGGGTCAGGTGCAAAGAACGGTGCCGAATGCTCAGCCTCTACCAACTCGATGACACGGAGCAGCGCATCAAAGTGTTCGTTGGTGCATTGGTCGAAGTGTGGCACCCCTTGAGGCCATGACAGGATGAGCATCTTTTGGGCTTCGCCAGTTAGGGCTTGGATTCGTGCCTTCATCCATCCTGCACGTGCAGTCAACGACTTGGGTGTTTCCACAACTTTGGTGGGTTGGTCGGCTTTGTAGGGTTTGAATAGGTCTTTGCGTTTGCGCCATTCACGTGTGGTGAATGATTGTTTTGCTGCTTCCCATCCTGCTACCAGGTTGACTTCGTGGAAGGCAACTGTTGCGTCACCGGCTGGGAGGTGGCAGATGATGCCAACGGTCTTGTCGATGGCTGGCATCGGTCTGCGTTCGCCTGTCTTCCAGTTGTACATCCAGTCAGCGTTCGCATACATGGCGAGCTGTACGGCGATGTTGCCGAATGAGTAGGAAAGGTCTGTGCCGGTCTTCAAGTCGAAGATGACCAGTCGGCCATCCATCAATGTGACGATGCGATCTGCTGTACCTGCGTACTCCAAGTCATCGTTGATCAACAACACTTCAATGAACTCGTCGTGCATCTTGATTCCATACGCTGCGATTCCTGCAACATACGCATCAATGTCTGCTTGTAAGCCTGGCAAGATCGCAGGCTTCAAACCAAGATCGATCTGTTCGGTGATTGCGTGTAGTGCTGTTCCAAGATTGGCACGACTGTACGCACCTGCTGCTTCGACACAATCGTTCGCAATCTTGTTCATGCGAGTGCGATCATCAATCGCTGTTGATGCTTGTGCAAGTAGGTCTGGTCGTTGTACCAATCCTGTGATTGCCATGCGTACTTTCCAATCAGCAAGTGATGCTGTGTCATCAAGTGTCTTTGCGACAGTTGTGACTCGGGTGTATCCGCGTGGCTTGCCTTCAGGTTGTTGGACGAGATACCGTCCCCAACGATCCTTCGGTGCTTCTTCTTGAATGAAGTCTTCTGTACTCATTTCGCAGGCTCCTTAGTGCTTGGGAATTATTAGGATTGTGACTGTAGCACTTGTTATGTGTGCCGATGGGGATACTTGTCTGGGGGTGTTGCAGGGTTGTTTGGTTGGTCTAATTCGAGCAGCAGTTCAGCCCACTTCTGTGCAGGCATCACCGCATACCAGTCAGCAGGATCGGCTGATCCACGCCGTTTGACGATGACTGCACCAGCCCAAGCCTTAGCGTTCTTCATCTCCACTTCCAGCTCACGCAGATACCCAGGCAAATCAATTCTTTTCTCATTCTTGACCTCGATGCACACACCTGGCATGCCGTCTATGTCGCCTCGATCATCTGTCCATCCGGCACGTGAGCGTTCGGCACCAGTCCAGCCGAGACGGTTGAGCCACTTGGCCACCGCTAACTCTGCTGCTGATCCTTTGCGCTTCTGTGGTGATGTCATGATGTCAAGACTCTAATGTTCTTCCTCAGCGCACGTCGTATCCGTTCACGTTCGTTGGTTGATGTACCAGCCCAGATGCCTTGATCATCGTTCTTCATTGCGAACGCTAAACATTCGCGCCGAACAGGGCAGGTGCCACAAATAACTTTTGCTGCACGAACAAAGATGCTGTTCCCTTCGTTGAAGAACAGATCGGTTTGACCTTTGCATTTCGCTTGAGTCATCCATTCAGGTTGTGTTGGTCTGAAGACATGCGCACCTTCAGACCAACTATCAACAACGTGACCTTCACTCATCGGTGAGTTGGATGGTTGAGTCGAGCCTTGGCAACACGCTTCAAAGTTTTGATTGCGCGTTTGTTGGCACGATGTTCTTTGCTGATCAGCAAGTGAACAAGGATGAGCATCACAAAGTTGATGATGATCCAAGTCACCCATGCTTGATTTGATATTGGTGTTGGATGTCCTTCTGGAATATCTTCACCGGTCATTGGTAGCAAGAAGAACAACCATCCAATCATTGTGAATGCGATGATCCAGCCTGCTTTGATTCTGTTCGTTAGTGGTTCCATTTGTTTGCCCTCCTATGGGTCACATTCGACTGTAGGGCAACACTGTTGCAGGATGGTGGATACTCACCAACCACCTTCAGGGACGATCCAAGGCGACCAATCAGAACCTGTTGCCCTGAACAGGAGCAGACCAGCCTTGAGGTTGGTGAGCGCGTCAAGCAAGGGTTCTTGGGTGCATATCTTCATCTGGGTGCAGATAGGCGCATACTTGTTTCGCTTCGGGTCGTAATTTATTCCATTTATTTGGAGCAAAGAAGTATCTGAGCGATGATTTGACCCATCGAATCCGATGACTTCACAGTCTTTGTTTACGATGTCACCGCCCCTACGGTTCGGGCATCCACCTGATTCACGAAGGATTATCTGACCGAGGCGTTTCCAAGTCCGAGGTGGCCATCCTGCTTCGGCTGCGAGCTGTGGCAACCAACTGATGTCACCGTGCCGAAACACAATGTTCGGTTGGCGTTCTTTCGGTATCACTTCGCTTCGGGTTGTGGTAGGGCTGTGGGTGGGTTTGGGGGCTTGGGCTGCTTGTGCTGTTCCGATTCCGATGATGAGTGTGAGTGTGGTGACGATGGTTGCTGTGATGCGTCTCATGTCTTGTCCGATCTTCGCAGGTGAGTGGATATATGACCTCACCCCAAGGAGGAAGGGTGAGGGGCTGTTCTGCGACCAATCGGGTGCGAACGAGCCAAGACCTACCCTAGTTGATCGGGGGTGCAGATTGCTATTTTGCGCACCATAGCGCATGGAATATGGAGAACATGATCGATGTCGTCTTCCATTGTCCGTGACTGGTAGATAGTGATGTGTTCAGGCTTACCGCCATCGCAGGTCGTTAGCAGGAACCCACAGGTCGCCACAATCATTTCATCTTTGTCGAGTGAATCAATCGGTGTCCACGTTGCGACACCTGAATGAGCGTCAGCCCACGTGACTAGCACCATCGGGTTGCTCACGTCTGGGATGCGAGGTAGTCCACACCACGCCACCTTGCCCAACCGTTTCGGATCGGTACTAACTCCAGCACGAAGTCACCGTCACCTGGTTCGTACTCGACTACAGCCAAACCTTGTTGCCAGTCTTCTGATCTGAATAATGGTCGTCCGTCAAGATCGTGGCCTCCGCGTGTGCTTGGCACTGCGCCGTCAATGCGAGCAAGACATCCTGGTGATGCAGCCAAGATTGTTCTCGCACCGTCGTAGTCATCTCGGGTTCGTTCAGCCCATTCGCGTCGATGAATGTGTCCGAAGATCACCGAAGTCTTTTGTGTTGACAGATACTTGTGCGCGGTACTGCCACCACTGGCAACCTTGTCGCCGTGAATGACATGCAGGCGTTCGTTGATCCAATGCGCACCCGTTGGGTATCCACTCAGATACTCCACTTCAAACTCATCCAACCGGCACAGATACGGCACCGACATCACAGGCCACTCAGACGGAACCTTTCCACGTCGCAACCCGAACGCAGCAGCAGCCGAGTCCAGAACATAGTTGCCGAGCCGTTCTTCGTGGTTGCCTGCAATCCATGTGATCGTGGCTTGGGGTGCGAGTTTGCGCAACTGTGCGCACAACTCTGTTGCTCGGTCAATCGCAGCTTGTGTCGTTCTGGCAAAGGCAGGCGTGTACCTATATTTTCCAAACTCGCACAGGTCAAGGTTGTCCCCAACCATGACAATCTGTGCAGGCTTCGATGCTTTGATGATCCGTAACGCAACCTCAATGGCTTGCTCATCGTGGATTGCTTCCAAGCCTGATGCACTGTGGAAGTATCCGATCTGCATGTCCGGCAGGATCACAGCCGTCTGGTATTCGCCGTGCTTGATGGGTTGTGGGTTGAGGGTGGGGACTGTGTATCGTTTGCCAGGTTGGATCACTGGCCATGCTGGTTGACCTGCTTCGCGTAAGTCGTCAGCGAGTGACATTGTTGTCTCGATGTCGGGTGATTACCGATGGAGACATCTTGAATCCACGCTTCTTCAAGGCATGCACTATTTGCATGGGTCTGATCGTGGGGTCTGCCATTGCTTCGCGTAGGTCTTTGCCATCTTCGGCAGAGAGTTGAGCAACTATCTCATCGAGCTTTGATGTTCCTCTTAGGCTTTGCGACTTTATTTCCTGCAATAGTTTCGCCATTGGTAGTCCCCTTGAGATGCCAGTCGATGTGTGAATCCAACTTAGTCCCAATCTTGTCCACATTTCCACTAAGCGTGTCTAGAGCATCCACAACCCTTGCGTGGTCTTCCGTGTTTTCTTTACGCATAACCATCATCAGCGTTGTCATCGCGCCTCCTACAGCCGTGATCAACGCAGCAAGAACGATGCCCCAGTCCATCATGCGGCAGGCTTCGGGTTCGCTGCCTCGTAATCAACGACGGCTTGGTTTGGTGTTGAATCTGTCCAGCGCAAGTGCCAAGGTTCTGCACCTAACATGTCAACAACTTCGTGACTGAACCCGAACCGTTGCTCGTTCTCCAACAGCCATGCCAAGACTTTGCCTGATGCGTTGGCGACATCAACTGCGATGCCCATCATGTGACGTGAACACTTCGCAGGATCATCCACAGGCGATGCAAGTACTGCCATGCCCTTCTTCAGATACCACTTCTTGCCGTCATAGGTTCTGGTCTGTGCGCCTTCAATAACTTCCAACTGGAACCGTTGCAGGAACCCAGCCTTCTGCTGAGCGATACTCCGATATGTATCACCAGGCGAAGTCGGCTTCAGATTGATCCCACCCTCAGCCATCGCTGCATGCTTCATTGCTTCCCAAGCGCGAGCGGCACAGTGGTGCAACTGACCGCCACCACTAATGGGTCGCAACATCGTGAGCGAAACCTCAGAAGGCTTCTTGCCTTTGAGATGTTCGCACCACTTGATTGGGACTACAGGCCAAGACATCTTGGTCATCTGGGGTTACTTCTTCTTTGCGCCGAATGCGTCGTTGATTTCATCCATCGTGAGGTTGCCATCAAGCGATGCTTGAGCCAACTTCTGCACAACAGTTGCACAGGCTGCGAACCCAGCCAACACAGCCGACTTCCATATCTCCAGTTCCGGTGCGATCACGGCTGAACCACCAACGATGGCAAGAGCTGACGATAGGAAGACTGCGACGATGCGACCTGCGACATCTTGTAACTTCTTCATTTTGATTCTTCTTTCTTGGTGAGTGCGCCGATCAGGTGCAGAACTAATGCTCCAACAGTAAGCCAGATCACGACTCGTTGGATACCCCCAGACAACGTAAGAATAGTTGTGACAGATGCAGCGATAGTCCACAGCAATGCATGGAACTCACCCCACAACTTCATCGTCTATTCCTTCGTGTCGGTGCAGGGGCTGACACCAAGAATACAGCACCCAAGGCAATCAGCGCACGACGAGTTTTGATTGGCACAGTTTGATTCGTCATCACATAATCATCAGCGAAACCTTGGAACAGATTCAACACAGCCTCAAACGCTTTACGCACAGACGATGGTGCATCTTGCACAGCAGCCACCAACTCAACAGCCTGCTCAGTTGATAGTTCTTCAACCGCGACCTGCTCAAACACTTGAGCCGCTTCAGCGTTGGTCAACACTTCCAGCACTGCTGGTTCGGATGCTACGGAGACGGCTTGGTCGGTGGTGAGGGCATGGGTCAGGAGTTCGGTGACGATGGCTTTGACTTCTGTGGGGGTTGCTTGCTCGATGTTGGCTAGGGCTTCAACAACAGCCTTGTCTGCGATGGGTGGCAATGGTGCGTCTTTGGCAGGTTGGCTCGTCTCAGGGGCTTGTGATGCTTCTGGCAGGGTGTCTGGGGGTGGGGGCATGGTTGTTGGTGGCATTGGGATTGTCGGTATCGTTGCTGGTCGTTCAGGGATCGTGATTGTGTTCGGAGGGAATAATGGTTGTAGTACGAACGGCAGTGTGGCTGGTGGAGGAGGCTGTGTATCTGGTGGCGTTGTCTCAGGTATGGATGGCTGAGGAACCGTTGCAGGTGGCAATGGTTGTGTTGTCTCTGGTGGGTTTGTGGAAGTTGTGGAAGTTGTAGTCGCTGGTGGTGGTGCCACTGTTGGAGGAGGTGGTGCTTGAGTTGTAGTTGTAGAAGTCGTAGTCGTTGAAGTCGTAGTTGTTTGAAGTGTCGTAGTAGTCGATGGGTTTGTAGCAGGAACAGTTGTTGGTGCGACAGTCGAAGAAGTTGTTGTGGTCGTCCATGTTGTTGTCGTCTCCTGAATCGTTGTTGTGGTCGTAGTGGTAGTAGTAGTGCTAGTCGTAGTCGTGGTTGATTCGCCGTTGGTCGTGAACGCCTCATCGGGAACGATTGACCATCCTTGACCGTCAATGTTCCATGCGAGCATCAGGCAGGTCGATCCGCCGTTCTCGTACATGAACAGATTGAGGTTGGCATCGCCTGCACTAATGTCTATCTGCCCAGACTCGTAGGCTGAACAACCCTGATCGCCCCAGTTGCCCCACTCATTCCCACCAATGTTGATACGGCCACCATCATCAGAAGCCAACCAGAACCCAATCGTCTCATGTTCGGGGATCGTGATGAACCCAGTCATGTGAACCATAAACAAGTCGCCTGTGCAGTTCTCGAATGGCTCACCGTCGTAACTTCGATTGATGTTGTTCTCTATCTCCGAACCACACAACTCATACTCAGTAGTTGACTGGACTGGTGGTATCTCATCAATCGTGTAATACGACGTGGACAACCCTGGTGCCGGATCAGCTGACGCTGACGGAATAAAACTAAAGATCGAAGCTAGAAGCGCAGGAGCAACAATCAGCCAACGACTTCGACCCAAGCAAGAGATTCTTCGTTCCATCCATACATCTTCCCATCATTTGGCATCGGTGTTGGTGCCTGCCAATCATTATTGCTGTCCAGCGTCCACGATGGAAACGGACTCGGAGCAACAAACTGGTCTGCATCTGCATCGTATGTGTATCCAACTCTTGCTAATTGTTTGCGAAAGTTGTTGTTGTATGAAGTTTGTTTCCATTCACCAGACAAATTAAGTGAAGCAATAAACGCCTGACCTACAGATTCGCTTGCAGGAAACTGACTACCACAATCCTCGTCAGAAACAACAATAATACCTTCAACAACTTCATCAGATATTTTTGCAAAATATGCCATTGTCACACCTTGAACCTAATCAAAACGATCCCAGCAGAACCGCTACCCCCTGGTCGAGCGTTATCTCCAGAACCACCGCCACCGCCTGATGCGTTACCAGTTGCTGAGGGGCCGTTGTTCCCAAAACTTGCACCATTAGCAGCACCGCCACCACCACCCGAACCCTCATTAATATGACTTGGCGCATCATCATATCCTGCACCACCACCACCAGCATAAGTTGTTGCTGTTCCAGTGAAAGCAACAACGCTATATGCTGCACCACCATTTTTTCCACTTGCTGCGCCACCAGCACCAGAACCACCAACGCTTGTTGCCGCACCACCGTTACCGCCACCATTGGCGGTTACTAAAGAACCGATTGTTGATGATGTGTTTGCGCCACCAATCGTAATCGTTTGGTTTGAAGCTATTGCTACAGTTCCCGTTGTTGCAGCAGCACCGTTTCCGCCACCACCACCACCATAGTTTGTGTAAACACCGGCACCACCGTTTCCACCACCACCAAAAGCCATATACTCAAAATCTCCACCATTAACAATAGTCAATGTTCCTGTTGATGTAAATGTGAGAAGCGTGTAGTTCTGACCGCCGACAGTTATTGAACTAGACGAACCACCAGTTGCCAAAGGTGGAAGTGCAACAGCCACTGCTGAGAGTAGTTGCATGGCTTATGCAACCAAGTTGCCAAATACCAAGAACACGTTGGATGCTGTGCAAAGAATAGTTGCAACTGCGTACTGTCCGTTCGTTTTCAACTTTGCACCGTTCGAGTTTAGTGTCACGCTTGCACCACTGATCGTCACAACACCCGATCCACCTGTGCCTTGCATGATGTTGATCTGGTCACCGATGGCAAAGACTGAGGGTGGGATTGTGAGTGCGATTGCAGCTGCGTTGCTGAGTGTGACAAGTTTGCCGACATCACCGACGGCTGCTGTGTATGTTGTGCCGGTCTGTGCGTTGATTGCAACGACAGATGCTGCGAGGGTTGTGGCGTTGGCTGCTGTGAATATATCGCCACTGGTGAAGGTTGGTCTGACTGCCATAATGCTCCTATTGTAGTGCGTAGACGGTTGAGTTGAGGGCTGAGGTGTCCAGGATGAATGGTAGTACAAGTTGGACTTGACCCATTCCGATAGTCACGCGATGTGTTGATGGGTTGACTGTGTGCCGTATGGATTCGACAACCACGTTCTGTGTCACCGTTGCCGGTGTACCAGTCGAGAATGTCTTAGACACCGACAAAATATCGCCAATCTCAAGTGCTGCCATTGTCTGCTGTTGTGCTGTAGTCAACGCATTCAACAACACATCCATCTCCGAGAACCTCACCACAGGGTCTTGAAACCGTGTCAACAACGACAACGCCAACGCAGACCCAGCAGCATCAGTGGCCAACGGAACACCAGTCAACGACAACGCCTTGATCCCATACTGTGTTTGCGACGCAGTACCAGACGCAATGCTCGAAGCCGTGCCGCCGTCTATTTGGACTCCGACGCGATTGATGACCGTCTCAGCCCCATACACATTCGCCAACGACAGAATCGGAACACCAGCCGTACCACCAAACGAAGCCACAGCCGTACCAAACGACACAGCAATCCGAGCATCAAAGTTCAAACTCCCAGAACGATCAACAAACAAACGCCCACCCTCAGCCGTCGCCACATCCTGCAACGCCTGCAACACATTCGTCGCATCCTCATACGCAACCGTTCCACACGTCGCAACCCCAGTCTCAATACTTCTAGTCGCAGTCGAGAACGACACTTCAGGACGATCCAAGATTGCAGACACACGTGCAGAGGTCAGTTGTGATGAAGGGTTGAATGCGGTCAGCACGGTTTGACCAAGTTGCCCGAGCGAATCAGTAGCCACAATCGTTGCTGTTGAAAGGTTTGGTTCGGCATAATCCATATTCAAGTCATAGACAAATCCTGTGAACATTGCTGTGGTTCCGGCTGTACCGCCGTACACCTGAAACTGGCGACGTGGTGCAATACCAACAGTCCCACCCGAATACCATTCTGATGCTGTGTTCAACGGATCAAAGTATCGTGCAGCTGCACGATCATCGGCTGAGATAGTACAACTAGACGATGGGAATGTATCAAGTTGAGTTGCACGGCCACGATTGATATTGATATTCGTCACATACTCGGTGATGTCCACAAACGATGTTGAACCATTCAACACATCAGTCCCATCAAGTTTGCTGGAATCCAATGTGAACGCATCAGCCAAGAAACCAACATCTAATAAAACCTTATAAGTTGAACCCCACTTCGTAGCCTTAGCCATTAGAACGCAATCCCTCTAAGGGCATTCCCACCATTCTTGCGAGCGAACTCAGTCAACAAATCTGAAATATCTAACGCAAGAGTATCCTTGTCAGTGATCAACCCAGCATTCACATTGACAACAGGGCTGAACCCACCACCAGAACCAGCATTGAAGCCAGTCGAGTTACCTGTCACCGTTGCAGGAATACTGCCAGCCACACCAGCCATCGGATTCGCAGCCACAACCTTTGGATACAACAACGCAATCTTCCCAGCAGCCTCAATCGCATCCGCATAATTCTTCAACGCCTCAGTCTCACGATCAATCGCCTCAGCCACAGCATCAGTCGCATCAGCCTGCTTCTGCTTCGCCTCAGTCAACGCATCCGACAACTGGGTATAGATGTCAGAACCAACCGATGCACCGAAGATCGCATCATTCAATAAACCAGTTGCCTTAGTCAAACCATCAGTCGCCTCAGTCTGCTGATCAATCGCATCTGCACTTGACAACTTCGCCTCAGCCAACGCAATCTCAGCCTCACGAATTGCTTGAGGTGTTGACTCAGGATCAGCACGAACTTTCTTCAACGCCTCCTCAGCATCCTTGATCGCAAACAACGAACCCTCAACGTTGTACCCAGCGCGTTCCAACCCACGCTGAGCCTGAGCCAACTCGAACGCAGCCTTCTTAGCCTGCGGTGAATCAGCCCCATACCCAGCCACAGCCTGATTGAATGCAGCCTGCGCATCAGCCACACCTTGGTTTGCAGCCGTCAACGATTGACCAGCCTTGACCGAAGCCTTCTGCGCCTGGGTGAACGACTTCTGTGCAGAGTTGCTGGACTTCAACGCATCGGTATATTCCTTCAACTTCTCGGTAGCAGTCTTCACAGCCTTAGCCACACCACCACCAGTTGACCCACCCAACTCCAACGCAACATCCTTCACTGAGTTAGCAGCTCTCAACCCAGACTGCGACATACGATCCAATGAATCCGAAACATCCTTTGGAGGCTTGCCTAGTTGAGCCAACTGCAACTGCGCCATATAAACTTTCATACGGAAATTGTCAAACATTGCACCGGCACCGGACAACGCCTCATTCGTTGCGTCCTGAACCTTTGACATTGCCACAGCAACAACCAACGCTTTACCAGCACCAACAATGTTGCCTTGCAAACCGAACCCAAGTGCAGCAGCATCAGCCAAAATACGCACAGTCTTAGCAAGATCATGCGTGAAGGTAAGCAACGAAACATACGCTGCTTCCAACACATTCACAGCCGTTTCACCAAAGGTACCCATTGACGCAGTGGCCATCTCTAATGCGCCACCAACACCTTTGGATTTGAAGTTGTCCACAAAGATTTGAACAGCAGGAACAATCTTGTCGTTGATGAATCCAACAAACTTCTCAAAGTATGGCAATAGAATCTTGCCGATGGATTCGGTAATCTCACCGATACCTAACTTCAATTTGGTCATTTGGCCGGTGAAGGTATTAGCAGCAGCAGCCGAAGCACCCTTGAAAGTTTCACCCAACTGAGAAGTCGCAGCGTTGAAGTCTTTGGTCTTCACAGTGTTCTCATCAAGAGGAACACCCAACTTGCTCAACGCTGTGAACGAACCATTCGCGGCACGACTGATGGCCGTCGAAACAGCCTCAAGGTCTTTACCAGACCCAGCAGAGATGTCAAGGCTGATTTGCAACAACCGTTGCGCTTCGCTTAGATCGCCAGTACCACGAACCAAAATTGCCAACGCTGGACGCAACTTCTCCTCAGACACAGCAGCACTCATCTGCAACGCGCCGATGAAGTTCATCGTTGATTCAATCTGCTGATCGGTTGCGTTTGTGGTTTGCTTTATCTGCAACGCCAACAACGCTTGAGACTTCTGATCTTCAGCAGCAGCCTGAACTGCTTTATATGCGAACGCACTCACAGCACCAAACGCAGCCGCACCAGCAATTGCAACAGTTTTGAATGACGGCAACAAACTAGTGACATCAGTTTTCAAGCCACCCATACCATCGGAGACTTGCCTGATGCCCTTTTTGTATTGCTCTGCGTCAGCAAGGAACCGAACTACGAATGTGCGAACGCCAGCCATACGGCAATTCTAGATGACATCCTCACAAGCCGAGCGCAAGGCACGAAAGTCAGCCAACACGGAAGACCACAATGCTTTACCTTCAAGACCGTCATACTTTGTCATCACCTTGCCTGCATCCCACCACGCATCATTCATCTCAACACCGATAGTGCGCTTGCGTCGAGGCTGAGCAGACTGACGTGGTGACGCTGGTGTTGGGTTGCGTGCAGGTTCGTATTGGAAGTCTGTGTCAATGAATGTTCCTGATTGTTCGTGGAACTCAAACGGTTGATCTAGTGCATGTTGTGGAAGGTAGAAGATACGAGCAGGGTCTTTGGTCGCAGGGTCACCCTGCAAGTTGATTCGTTCATGCAGCTCAGCCCACACAGCTCGCCACAGCCCTGCCGGTACACGCTCAGCCAACGGCAAAACTAAGTGATAGTGAGGATCATTCAGTCGATGCGAATAGGTGGAGTAGGCAAGATATTCAAACCCGTCAAGGTTGGCATTGGCAAATGATTCGCCGTCCATGTCAACGACTAACGCTTCAATGAACCGAACAGCAGTATTACCGCGAGTCCTACCTGGGTAGTACTCGACAGGTGACCACAAAGCACCATCAGACTTGTGCGCATTCTCCTCATGGTGCATCAAGCGTTCCTTGAGGTCAAGCCAATTCGTGGCGAACGGCTTCGGCTGAACAGACTTGACCGAATCAAAATAGACAACCATGAACGCCTCCCTAACTACAGGGTAGCGAAACCACAGCCAAAGTCAAGACTTATCTCTAAGCCCTTCAAGCACCTTTTCTATAGCATCCATATAGACTTTAGCAATATTATCTTTATTCTTACGGACGGATGGCCAGAAGAAATAACCTTCATTTCCCCGCCAAGGTAAGAATTGAGTAGTTGTTCCTCCACCTTTTCTTGTTCCGTCATTTTTCAACCATGCTCTTGAACCAGCAGAAGTTTTATTTGATTTTCCATATTTTCCACCACCGAATTCGGCACCAAAGAATACATCTCCTCGGGTTACTTTTACTTTGCGTTTTCTGTTGGGTTTAGATTGAGAGACAAAACCCGAATCCATTTGAAGTTTGATTGTAGGGATACGGTCACGTTGCGCCCTCATGCCTTTCATGACTTCCATAGCTTGACGATTACGAGTCACAGAAGCAGCTTCAAACTTGGCTGCAACGACTAGTAACTCGGCTACACCCTGACTGGCAATTCGTGCTTGTTTATTAAACTCAGGATAAGTCTTAGACAGGTCACGAAGAAAATCTCCAATGCCTTCAATTCTTACTTGATTTAATGCTTCAGAAGAAGTGAATGTTCCAGCTCGACTCAAACCTGCCATAGACCGATACTACTTGCCTAGGTGAATGGCTCTCCATCGAAGGTACGCCAACATTGTGAACAGCATTCGTGGTTCTTCTGCCAGCAAAACACTAGGCGCAATCGAAGTCTCGCAAGCGAGATATGCGATTACCCAGTGGGCTGACTTATCTCCAAAGGGACGATCACTGCGTCTGCGCTGTCTCCCACTTCGAGTGCTTCAATATCATCGCACCATGATTCAAAGTCCAACCCAGTTTTCTTCAACCGTTTCTCTGCATGCCATCCAAGGTATGCAAGATCGGTCAAAGTAAGTTCGGCTTCAAACTTGGCAACACTGCGATTGTATTTGTTTTCAAACGCAATGAAGTCAGGGAACGCAGCAATGATTGTGCGTTGCTTGCCATCTAATGCACTAGTCAAACTGAGTGCGATCTTCATTCTTTACCTCCGCAGGTAAGGGATTGGATTATTGAAATTAGCCGTTGGTGCCAGTCTTGGTGATTGCACCAGAGATGGGATACGAGATTGAGACGGTGGCCAGGTCACCTATGGCACCATTCACGGGTGTCCAACTTGTAGGCAGAACACTAAATGCATACTGAGGCGATGTAGAGCTAGCAGCAGCAGTGCCGTTTGGCTTCACTGTCATCGGTACAGCAGTACCAGCAGTGAACGCATCCCAGAACAACTTCTCAATCGTTGGGTAATCCTGTTGCAACTCAAGCGTGATTGAGTTATCAATCATGCCCTGGATGCGAGTCATCGCTGACGATCCCATTGCCGAGGTCACAACTTCATTGGCTGTTGTAGACAGAGTGATGCTTGTGACGTATGCGCTGATATCGGTTGCAGCAGTACCGAAGGTCACTGCCACGTTTGTGAGAACTTGCTTTGCCATGATGTCTGCTCCTGCCTATCGGCGTTCGAGTTGATGTCTGCTCGGCTGAGCCGATGCGATAACACTACACGCCACAACGCACACTCGGCAAGGGGTCAGGCATACACCGTGACAACGAAGTCAATCGCCAAATAGGTAGCGTCGTTCGCTTCAAGGGTAGAGATGTTGTTTGCAGACTCAACAATCAAATCTTGTACAACACCACCCAAAGTCCGATCCGACTCAATCGCCTGACGAATAGAAGTTGCACCCTTATATGACAAATACCCATCCAACAAAGTTTGTGCAGTACGCTCAGCCGAACGACCCACCACAACACTGATCGTGAACTTATGGGTAATCAAACCCCCACCCATAGCCCCGTTGTACTGAATACTATCCAGCAACGGCCAAGCGAACGGGGTGTTCACATTGTCAGGCTGATAGGCGTAAGCGCGAAGACCTGACACGGTTGCCAGGTTCGCAGCCAAACCAGTTTTGATCTGGGAGACGGTAGTGGCTGAACTCATGCGAATAGACGCATGCGTCGGTACGGCTCGACGAGCTGTGCCACGTCAGGGTCAAGCGCACGGCTCACCCTGATTGCACCCATGTCACCGAAACCTGCGACACCCAACGGACTGTCATATCGTTTGAACAATCTTGAAGCCT
>Ga0209190_1000926_pt1 | contig 20981 bp, 16 predicted proteins | sample M_140205_XF_Meta_FD_187315 | JGI IMG/M metagenome (GOLD analysis project Ga0209190, IMG submission 187315) | Freshwater microbial communities from Lake Montjoie, Canada to study carbon cycling - M_140205_XF_MetaG (SPAdes) (version 2) | ecosystem: Environmental > Aquatic > Freshwater > Lake... | reverse complement strand
ATTTGTTCACGGGCTTCTCAACCTCCGGGGTCAGGTTGTCACTGCAATCGGAATTCACCGGCTCTTCAACATCGGCTGCCCGGACCCAATGGCCTTGATGAACGTTATCTGTGAGAGCGGAAGCACCCTGATATCCCTGCAGGCTGATGAAATTGGTGACGTCCTTGAGATGGACGCAGCACAGATGGAACACCCACCCGCAAATACCAGGGAAGCGGTTCGAAGTTACCTTGCTGGCGTCTATAAAATGCCAAAGCAAATACTTTCGATAATCGACATCGATCATATCTTCGAGAAGGTCAACGCAACAAGCGCCCAATAGCAGAAACGGTTTTCAACTAAAAAGAAAAATGGAGCCTTACATGTCTGAGCACAAGAGAACGAATGGCGGACCGCTTTTGGGAGAGGGTACCACTGAGGGCTTGGCTGTGGTTGCCGAACAGATGCCCCTCGCACACTATGCGCCTGTGAATCTAATGTTATGCGATCGTGATCTGACAATCACTTATGCCAATCCTTTTACACTCAACACGTTTCGAAAAATGGAGGATAGGCTTGGACTCCGCGCAGACGACGTCGTTGGAACAAGCCTTGAGTTTTTCGAAACCCTCTCGCCGGCAGACCGCAAGGGCCTCTCCAACTCGAAACAGATGCCTTACAAGACACGAATTGATGTGAAGGGTGAAAAGGTTGTCTTGCAGGCAAACCCCATCATCAACTCTGATGGGAAACACATCAGCACGGTGATCACGATGGACGTGACGACCCAAAACGATTCCGCGCAGTCCAAGCTCGCTGAAATGCTTTCCATGCTGGAAAACGCGCCGGTTAACATCATGAGCTGCGACCTGAACCGGACCGTGACCTACATTAACCCGGCGAGTAAAGAAACGCTGAAGCGCCTCGAAAAATACCTCACCATTTCTATCGACAAAATGTTGGGTGCTAAAATCGACGTGTTTCATAAGAATCCTGAGCACCAGTCCCGCATTATTTCCGACAAGCGAAACCTGCCACACCGGGCAATCATAAATGTTGGACCGGAGAAACTTGACCTTCTCGCCTCTGCCACAATCGACGGCAACGGAAATCACACCGGAACAATGATCACCTGGGACATCGTCACCAAAAAGCTTGAAACCGAGTCAGCCATGGTCAAATTTTCGGCCATGGTGGAACTATCGCCGGTTAATACATTGCTGGCAGACCTTGATTTCAATCTTGTTTATATGAATCAGGCGAGCATCCGCACACTGAGAAAGATAGAAAACCTGTTGCCCAGGCCAGTAGACCGCCTTCTGGGTGAAAAGATTGATATCTTTCACAAGGATCCAAAGCGAATCCAAAAAATCATCTCAGATCCAAAAAATTTGCCTCATAAGGCTCAAATCAAGCTCGCGCACGAGACACTACACCTTCTGGCAAGTCCGGTTTTTGACGCGGACAACAAATACATTGGACCTATGGTCACATGGGATTTAATCACAGACCGTGTGACTCTTGTCTCGAATTTGAATGAGGCTTCATCCCAACTTGCAGCTGCTGCGGCAGAGCTAAATGCAACCGCAAGCGAAATGTCCTCTAATGCTGAAGAAACAAACCGGGAAGCGGTCTCCGCAGCAGGCGCCTCCGAAGAAATATCGAGGGGAGTGGACGCGGTCGCGACAAACAGTGAAGAAATGAACGCCGCGATCAAAGAGATCGCGCGTAATGCCAGCGAAGCCTCGGCCATGTCCAATGCGACTCTCAAGCAAGCTCACACCACCAACGCTACGATTGCGCAATTGGGCCAGAGCAGCCAGGAAATTGGCAATGTCATCAAGGTCATCAGCTCCATCGCACAGCAGACCAATCTCCTTGCGCTGAATGCCACCATCGAGGCTGCGAGGGCAGGCGAAGCCGGGCGCGGATTCGCAGTTGTGGCCAACGAAGTCAAGGAACTGGCGAAGCAGACCGCGAGGGCAACAGAGGAGATCACTGGCAAGATCAACGCGATCCAGCGGGATACTGGTGCTGCCGTCGAAGCCATTGCGGCGATCGCAATCAGCATAGAAAAATTGAACAACATTGCCGGGGCAATCGCCGCATCTGTCGAGGAACAGCAGGCCACCACGACCGAGATGAGCCGTGTGGTGCAAGACTCAGCCAAAGGAGTCAGCAGCATCACACGGAATATCAAGGCTGTCTCCGAGGCCTCCAGCCAGACAAGCACCGGAGCGTCACAGTGCATGACAGCCGCCAAACAGTTGGCACAATTGGCGGACAGCCTGCGTGAACTCGTACAAAAGGTTCAGGTGTAACTTTTGCGCCCTCTAAACACCCTCATCGCAGCTGCATCCGTAGAACTCCGCGTCCGCGTGCGGGAGGCACTCGAAGCCACCCTGCACGCGGAAATCCCAAAGATTGCGGCAAGTGGTCGGCTTGCCCTTCAGATGCTGGAGCATGGCAGCATTGACGTCATCGTGACCGAAAGCAATCTCCCGGACATGACGGACACTGAATTGTTGGATGAACTTGACGAGCGCGGCTTTAAGACCCATGTGATTGTTCTCTCCCGCACGCCGATGGCCAATGCAAGGTCGGCACTGTCAAGATTGAAGGAAGGTCGACTGCATTTCCTTGAGTCGCCCGGGATCCTCGGCAAGAGTTCGGATGATGAGTTCAAGCGTTTCATTATCCAAGTTCGACAAGTCCTTGAAAAGATAACGCTGCTCCGGCGAGCCACTGGCCCGCTAGAACGAATGCCGACACCGGACATGCCGCGACCAAGTTCGCCGTCGGCGTTCCCTGCACCAAAGATCAAGCTGGATACATTCCGACCGAAAGTGATCTGCGTTGGATGCTCGACAGGAGGCCCTGCGGCACTTGAAGTTGTCTTCAGCCGGCTAAAAGGTAAAAGCAACGTTCCTATTCTGATTGTCCAACACATGCCCCCTGGATTTACGGAATCACTGGCTGCTCGAATTCAAATGGTGAGTGGGTTGAAGGCTGCTGAAGGGCGTCCCGGCGAAAGCATCAAGGCAGGTCACATTTATGTTGCACCAGGCGATTATCACATGCGCCTGGCCCAGGACTCCGGTGAGGTGGTCATCCATTTGGACCGCGGGCCAAAGCGAAATTCGGTGCGCCCAGCGGTTGATTTTATTTTTGAGTCAGCGGCCAATATTTACGGCAGGAACACGCTCGCTTTTGTCCTCACCGGCATGGGTGAGGACGGCCTTGCCGGAACACAGGCCATCAAGAAGGGTGGCGGAGCCGTGATTATCCAAGACAGGGAGTCGTCTGTCGTATGGGGGATGCCAGGCGCTGTTCATGCCGCGGGTTCTTTTGATGCCATGGGTGATCTGGAACGCTGCGGAGATTTGCTTGCATTGATGTCGAACGCAGGCTGAGTGAGCAGCAATCAGTCAAATTTTAAGAGGAACTGTGATGCTTTCTAAGGAAATGCTTGAATACGTAGCTACGCTGGTTGAAAAATCCCTTGGCATTCAATATTCCAGAGAAAATCATTATCAACTGGAAAAACGCATGGACGAGGTCGCAGCAGCTTTCGGCATGCGGGGTACGGAAGAGCTTTTTCATACATTGCGGGACAGAACAAATTCAAAGGCAATGAATGCGCTTCTTGATGCGTCCACCAACAATGAAACATCTTTCTTCCGCGACCGCGCTGTTTTTGATGCCTTTGCCGGCGAACTTCTGGGGAATCCAGAATTTGCAGGTAATACTCAAAACTACATCAGGATCTGGAGCGCAGCATCAAGCACCGGCCAAGAGGCTTATAGCCTCGCGATCCTGTTACGCCAATGGCAGCTCCAGAAACCGAACAGAAATTATGAGATCGTTGTCACAGATTTTTCGGAAAGGGTTCTGCAACAAGCAAAGGAAGGAAAATATTCTGACCTTGAAGTTCAGCGCGGCCTGACACCTGAGCTTCTTAGTAAGCACTTTGAAAAAAACACGATCGCTCCAGGCTATTGGATGGTCCGACCCGAACTAAAGAGGCAAATGTCATTCCGAAAAGTGAACCTGCTCGAAGACTGGAGCGACATTGGCACATTTCACATTGTCTTTTGTCGCAACGTCTTGATCTACCAAAATATGGAAAATAAGAAAAAAGTCATCGGCCGGCTGATCAACACCATCCTTCCAGACGGATATCTGGTTCTTGGGGCCGCCGAAACCCTGATTGGATTGTCTGAAAAATTCGAAATCAGACGCCTTGGAAAGGCAGTTTATTATCAAAAACTGCCAAAGGGCTAACATCAGTCAGGCCGAACTGCTAATGTCGGGCCATGGGAGCAGGCCGTAAAAATTTGATTGCTGGCCATATTGCTATTGCCTGGATGGCACTTGGGGCGATTGCCCGCCTGTTCCTTGCCGCTGTGGTGCCCCTCGGCAATGATGAGGTCTATTACTGGGATTGGGGCAGACATCCAAAGCTGTCCTACTTTGATCACCCTCCGGGCGTCTCATGGCTCTCATCTGCGGCTCAGGGAATCTTTGGCGAAACGACTGGTGGCCTTCAGGCCCGGGGTATAGCGCCACTTTTCCATTTGGCATCAAGTCTGCTTTTGTTCAAAATCTACCTCCAGCTTTCGGTTGGTCGCAGAACCCGGACCAGCGACCTGTCATTCCTTGCCTTGACCCAGCTAATCCCCGCATTCGGCATCGGTGGGTTCTTACTTCTACCTGACGCTGGACTTCTTCTTTTTTCAACCGCCGGACTATTTATTGCGTTGGGCGTCGCACGCCGCCCCGAAACTCCAAGCCTCTGGGATGGTATTGCCCTTGGGTTGGCCGCGGGATGCGCCGGCCTTTTCAAATACCATGCTGCGCCAATTTTTGGTGGCATCCTGCTTGCAGTCGCTTCCTTAAAAAACGTGAGAATATTTCAGGCTAAATCATTCTGGGCAGTCACGATTCTTACCGGTATCACTGTGACCCTTCCGGTCTGGATCTGGAATTATCAACATGAGATGTCCTCCTTTGCGTTTCAGGCAAGCCGGGGAATTTCTGGTGCACATCTGGATTTGCCGCGCGCCTTGCGAACCTTGTCCGGAGAGTTGATTTTTTTGACCCCCGGCTTCTTCGGCCTCCTTATAATGACCATCGGAAATCTTTGGCGTTACCGCAAGCGCGCCCCTGACCGACTGATCCTCTGGGGCTGTCTGCCGCTAATCGCCCTGATCCATCTTACGATGACTTATAAAGAGGTTTTACCCCATTGGGGACTACCGGCGTTTTGGCTCCTGATTCCCGAGGCCGCAATTCTGGCCGGACAAACATGGAGCCCCAGAAGGCTGAACCGTCACCTGTCGGTTGCCGGAATCATCACGGGCTGCATCATTGCCTTTACCGCTGTCCCAACATTTCGCAATAAACTCGTTGCCCGCGCGAACGGCTATCCAGGAGCCTTGGGGGAACTTACTTTTTGGCCAGCTTTTTTCAGTTCACCGCAAGCCATTGAACTGCGCGACAAGGTCGAGACAAGCTTGAAAATGAATGCCACGAGCCAACCCATTCCGCCCGATTGTCCACCAGAACCAATCTTGGCCTCGTTCAGGTGGTTCACGGTTGCCCACATGGCATGGTCGATCCCTGGCCACCCTTTGGTCCGTTCTTTTGAGGCAGGCCAAAAATATTACTATTATGACCGGGACGCGGACGCCTCGGGCACCGGTTGTTCTGTACTAGCCATGGGGGAAAAGGCCCACGTGGATCAGGATCAGGTGCAGAGGCTAATGGATGTTAAGATGAGCGGCGAAATTATTGACAGCAATTACTTGGACCGGCCCGTCTCCTGGTTTGCTGGTTATCTGAAATGAACTGGCCAAACCGAATGGTCGCTACTGCTCACCGACGTTTGATCCGCTACGCAGCTGTCGGATTCGCAATATCCTTCGGCCTCTGTTTAATGCTTTTCGCCACTTGGAAAACGGTCCACCCCCTGTGGCTCGCCTACCGGGAGCCCGTCACCGAGCGGCAGGAATTTAAACCGGTTATGGCGACAAGTTGGCGGAAAATCGACTGGCGTGAGGCGCTCCATGTCGAACCTACTTCTTCATCACAGGCCCTTCCATGGTTTGATCCACGCCTGGCTCCAGTCAATGAACCCCAGAATTTTCCATACCAGCGCGGAACGGTCGGAAATTCATGGTTTGATTATAGCCCGGTGGATCCCGGCAGCCTTCTGCCATCAACAAAATTCAAATGGAAGCGCGGCCTCTCCATCACGGGCAGCGACTCAGAGCAAATGATCGGCTGGCACGGAACCTTGCACTCTCACACAGGTTGGTCAGATGGCACCGCAACCCCCGCGGAAGCCTTTGCCTTTGCAAGAGACAAGGGCGGACTTGATTTTTTTGCCGTAACGGATCACCCGGAGGCCTGGTTTTTTAATCCCGGGCGAACCTGGGAAGCCCTCCAGAAAACGGCGGAGTCAGCGGGGGATTCGAATTTTGTCGCAATCGCTGGATTTGAATACAGCAACCCCGTTTTTGGTCATTACATCGTCATTGGAAGCAACGGCGTATGCTCCGCTGTCAAGTGCCCTGATCTTAGTGATTTCTATGAGTGGCTTCTCCGCCCAGAAAATCAAAATGCATTGGTGGCCTTTGCCCATCCTCTGGTCCAAAGAGATAACGCCGGCCGTTTTGAATTTCGTCAGATGCAATATCTACCAGCCCTACAAAAGCAGATGTTCGGAATGGAAGTGATCCACTGGAGCGGTCACGATCAGTTCATGTTTGGATTCACTGGGAAAAAGCCCTTTATTGACGAAGCCTTGGCGAAGGGGTGGATGCCAGGCCCTCTTGGATCTCAGGACAATCACGGACCGAACTGGGGACTCGCAAATTCACGGATCGGAATTCTCGCGAAAACCCTGGACCGGGAAAGCGTGATGGAGGCCCTTCGCGCCCGGAGATTCTACGCGACTTCGAGTCGGGATCTGGAATTATCCTTTGAAATTCGCACGCCAGGCCAACCTTGGGTTCAAATGGGCGGAACGGTCACTACAAACAAAAATCGTCGTAATTCAAACCTTCGAGCATCCATTGAACCGCAGGTGCAAACCAGAATTCGCCTGTTTGAACCGGATGAATACAATGTGCCGCGGCGCGTTGAATGGATTCTGGATGGAAAGATAGTCGGACGTCTGGATTTTGAAAGTTTGCCTAACGAACTCTCGAGCCAGTCATCGAACGAAAAATATTATGCCGGTGAAATTCTCGGATCGTTTCCCGAATCGAGGATTAGTGATGGCAGCCGCCATTATATTTACGCAAGAATCTTCATGGCCCATGACTTCATGACATATGCACAATCATCGCCAGTTATTTTTACTCCGTAAAACGCTGATCGGCGCCCTCTCGACGTCTTCCCGAACTGATGCGCCAGCGAACTTTTTGCTCATCAAAAACATTTGCCACCCAAGACACCAGCGAGATGATTAGAGAAGAAATGAAGGCGGACTTGAATGAGTCAACACGAAACCCAGATACAAAGAATGGCGCCATTTGCATCATAAAGGCGTTGAGAACAAATATAAAAAGCCCAAGGGACAAAACCGTCAAAGGTAGAGTCAGCAAGATCAAAATGGGCTTCAAGACCACATTCATCACTGCAAGAACGGCCGCGACCGCCAATGCTGTAGAAAAATTCTCGACAGAAACACCACCGACCAGCTGGGGAATCGCGAGCAACGCAAGCGACATTACTAACCATTTAAACAACATACGCTGCATCTGGAATTCTCCACCCACGTCAATTTGAAATCTGGAACGCTGTTACCCAAGGCACTGCGAGGCCCGTGCCAAACACCTTGAACTTTACTTGATTGCCGAATCAAATCCCAATGCTATCATCATCGGGATCAAATCCAGATCGGAGGCCCAATGAAATCCAAGTTCAATTACATAGCCCTAATTGCATTCCTGGCCGTCCTTAGCCTTGACCAAGGCACTCTTTTCGCAACCGAGATCCATCAACCGTTACACCGCGTCCGCTGGATTCACGACCTTGGAACCGGAGCAAGACACATCGTCGGTCATAAAATATTGCAAACAGCGATATCCTTGAGGTGCGACGAAATCCGCACCAGAACGCTTCCCGCGACGATTATAGAGCATCAGCCCTCGCCAGCAGTGGAATGGCACGAGATCGAGGGTCGAGATCTTTCGAAAATCGAAAATTATCTCCGGATCAATAACATTCCGTTTGACGCAAACATCTTGGCTTCTGGTACTTTTGCAGATCCGGCCCAAGAGCACTCAAAGAATGTTGGCGGTGACGACGAAGTACGGACCCTGATCAGCAGTGGCCCACCTGCCAATCGAATCGATATTGTTTTCATGGGCGATGGCTACACCACTGCAGAGCGGGAGAAATTTTTTTCCGACATGAACCGCTTGGTCGATGACATGTTCCTGGGAGAAACGTTCACATCATACCTCCCTGCATTCAATGTCCATGTCGTGTTCCGGCCCTCGGAACAGTCCGGGATCGGGAAAGACCGGCCTGGGAAAACCGCCTATGGGCTTTACCGCGAAGGTGACACGCTCCGCGCGATTTTTCCGGGAGACCCCGGCGCCCTTCGCGACTCCTGCGAACAAGCGCCTGATTGTGATTATCCCATCGTCATCGCCAACGACCCTTGGTATGGCGGCCTTGGCGGTGAATTTGCAATCTCCACCAGCTCTCTGAAAAGTGGCACGGTTGTCCTGCGACACGAACTTGGCCACAATTTTGGACGCGTGGGCGAAGAATATGATGGCGGCGGCTATTTTGGTGCCAACCACGCGGATGAACTCAATTCCGTCGACTGGAAGCACTGGATTCATTCATCGAGTCCCAAGGTTCACGCTGAGCCTATGGTTGCCAGATATCTGGCCTGGCCATGGCACGACTTTAAGGAGGGATCTTTTGAAGCCTCATTCAAATCCAATGGGCAATATGCCCGCACTTCAATTCGTTTCAGCGCGTCTGGTTTTGGCAGCCCAGATGCTGCCAACCCAATCAATCTTGAAGTGAAGCTTGATGACTTTCCCCTTCAATTCACGACTCCGGAATCTCAAGACCGGACCTTCATTGACATTGAATTACCTCAGGGCCTGTCGGCCGGTGACCATCGGCTTGTTTTTTCGGCACCTGCCAATGCGAGTATCACCTCTCGGGGTCAGTGGCTTTCGTCGCTCACGATTCATGAATATGCGGCAGATTTTCCCGATGAGATTAGCACCGTCAGTGCTTTTCCTGTCTTTGACCGGTTCCGCTCGGTCGCCGGATACCGGCCAACCAATGAAGCATGCCTCATGCGCGACATGACGCGAGTTCATTTTTGTACGATATGCCAGGAAAACAACTGGATGAAGTTTCTGGACCGCATTGATTTGATTGATCAGGCTTCGGCACAAAAGAACGAGAAGGGCATTTCCGCTGCAGAGGTCTCCACCCTTGCACTTGGTCAATACCGAACCCTTGGTGAAGCAGCTAAAGATGAAAAAATCGAAATACTCTGGTTTGCTGGCGGGAAGGAACTGATCGAATATCGAGACCTGAACCGGTGGGAAGCAAAAACCCCAATTGCGGCGAAGGATCTGGAAGTCGAGGTGAGATTTTTGACGTCGGAAATCAGAAGGGACCAGTTCGGAAGAACGAATCAGCGAATCAGCGTCCCCAGCCGGTGAGCCCGAATAAAACGCGACTTGATAACCCGGCCTGGCCTGGTCTTATTAAGCGCCCGCTTCGCAGAGTGACGCCGATGGATTTATCCGTACGGACGGCAGACCGAATTCCCGAAAGGATCAGATTCATTTCTTGCAATTCATAGAGAGATGCTATTTTAGCCGGCGCTGCTACTGCGCATTGACCGGCCGCCGCAACCTCGCCACCGCAAAGCAGCCGCACTGATACCGTGTGCCAGTATATAGCTGCGCCACGCTTGAGCTTTCGCCGAATGCTGCGGAATACACATTCTGCGTCCCAAGGGAGGTCATCACGCTCTTCACCCCTCGGATCTTCGATATCTTCGTCCTTATCGTCACCGCGTCGGCTGGCCCCCACAGCCTTTGCCAACCAAACGCCTGGAGAATGGGCCAATTCCGATGAAATTTCGAAAAAATCAATTGCGATCTTGATCCCGGCCTTTAGTTCCAAATCTCCCTCTCCCTTTCCCTTTCCCTCTCCTTTCGCAAGACCAGGAAACATTGCATCGACGGATTTTTCGGGCTCTGCTTCGTTGGCCAGGGCAGCAATCGAGCGGATGTCTGCAAAAGCAGTCCATGAAGTGAGCGGACCCAACACCGCTTGGCCTTCCGAAACATCCGGCAAAAGAGAATCACGGGCCAACCAGTCGGCCAAACCATCATCCTTTTTCATTGCGATATTATATGGCGGCGCCAATTCGACAATGCCCCGGAATTCATCGAGCGCAGCATGCAAGGGCGAGTCCGCCTCACGAGTACTGATCTGTTTGACTTGGGCCATCATCTCGCGCTTGCGGACATCGCCCCTGATGCCACCACGAAAATAACTATTCACTCGATGTTTCAGTGAAGTCGCCTTGCCAATGTACAAAATTCTTCCGCGAGCATCATAGAAACGGTAGGTCCCAGGTTTGTCCGGCAAGGCTAGACGCTGGGCACGCAGCTCCTTGCCCGGTTTGCCAGTTTCATCAGAGCCATCAAAATCATGAAGGCCCCGCCAAACAACCAACGTGGCACGGGTATGGGCACCCGCACGTTTAAAATGATCGCATGGATCACCAAAATATCCCGCGACCGCTTTGAGAGAGTATGACTCCAACTTTGGGAGACGTTCGCGAGCAAGGTCTCTCGTGCAAACAATCGGCACAGGAAAAGGCTTTCCTGGCCTGACCATTTCCCAAAGCCGTAATATAAACGAGCGCTCGAATCCGGCGTAGTGAATCAAAATTTGGGCTGGAGCGTATTGCTCAATGTCACGAACCAATGCCTCGGCAACGTCAAACTGATCTGGAGCCTCTGCCAATTGCTTGGGACGGATTCCACATAATTTCTCGACTTTGAAAAGGTTACGCGGACTCAGGATGATCGACGGGCGAACAACCGTCTCCGTCCACAGAACCTCTTCCAACTCCAAGATCGTTTCAGAGACAGCAGCTACGAAACCAGCTTTCTGGATGGTCCAACAGATTTCAAACAGGACATCATGTCCCTTGGTCCCACAGGACTTCAGGCCCTGACAATCCAGAAACATCATTGATTTTCGTTGCAGCTCCATCCTCGAACCATTATCACACGGAGTTTGAGCGTGGATGTGTTTTTACAGCTGCGCCTGCCAGGGAACCGAAATAGAGAGATCGTTCAAGATGCATCGTTTTTTAAAAGATTTCGCAATTCTTTTAGGTATTTACAGATTTATTGCCATAACCTCCACCATGACAGCCGGACTGTTCCTGGCCAATTCACCAGCCCAAGCATCCTCTGAAAACGGTCTGCACTGGCAATCCGATCTGTTCTGCGAAGGATGGGTGGCCAGCATGCCTGGATTGTCGATCTGGCTCCACGTTTTCGGCGAGCCACAAATTGTTCTGGTTGAACTCGCCGGCACCCATCAACGGCAAACGGTGATCGTCAACGCCGAGCCGTACATCGTTGAACGAGAGGTCCGGAATTCTGATCAGATGACAGAATTATTCCGCATGAAATTTGACGGGGGAAGCCTACAACTTCCTTCCATCCCTGAACACCAACAGACCTCGGCTGCGATTTTGACCCTGAAAGGCCGCGCGGCCAAAGACCTTGAGTCAGGTATTACCGGGCCCTTCAGAGTGTTGGTGCAATGCCACTCTCTTCCGGAGCAAGAGCCCTACCACGACTGATCAGCCCTTCTGCTTCACTCTGCGCATCTGGATCCGCAAGGATCAACACGGCACCAAGGGCTTTTAAGAGATCACCCTGCCGGGAGCATTTGTGGGCACCGGCCTCACAAAGAAGTAATGCCCTGCGAAGAAATGAAACTGACTCATCCAACTGAAATGAACCCTGAAGCCTTGCCGCCTGGACCAAAGCAAAGTCCGCAAGGAGATCAATCTCATGCTTCCCGCCAATGGTTTGGTGAATCTGATCATTGTCGCTGAGGGTTGCCAAAAAAGATCCAAACCAGATCAGCAGAGCTTCATGACCTGAATAACGTGCGATTGCCATGCGGTATTCCTGAAGCGCAGCATTGGGCCTGGCCGGATCTTCCAAAATTTCTGCCTTTACTAAGGCAAGCCACGCCGCATCGGTAGCCCCCATATTTACGGGTGTCGCAGCGAGCGCCTTCAATGCATCTGATGTTTCTCCTGATCTTGCAAGAGTTCGAGCCAAACGAGCCCTGGCTTCAACATCAAGGGCATCCTCATCAAGTATTTTTCGGAGTGAAGAAACTGTCTCAAGCAGCCACTTTGCATGCTCCGCAGGTCCAAGCTCAGATGACGATGCAAGTCTGGATCCCGCCCTCGCAATCCCCATCCTTACATGCCGTTGAAAAGAACCACCGGACCCAAGATGATCTTGAAGGACAGAGAACTTTTGGGCTGCGTCTCTATAATTACCCCCAACCAAATCACTCTGGGCGCGCAGGTAGGCTACCCGCAGACCCTCGTTGGGAAAGTCATTAGCAAACGATCTAGTAGCCTGGTCAGCTACTTCAAAACGCCGCAATAGAATGAGGACAAGCGCCCGATGATAAAGGGCGTCCGCCTGAAGCCCCCCGTCCTTCGCTAGCACATCATACAAAATGAGTGCCTCTTCAAACCGGCCTTCACGAAGCAATGCATTCCCCAGGTTCAATTGAGCACGGGGACTTCCTGGGTCGGTTACCAGAACAGAACGCCAAAGCGTCTCGGAGCTTTGCCAGACCCTGTTGCGAACCTCAGTCATTGATGCCAGTGCCACCATGACAACCGCAACTGCAGCATAAAAAATTCGGCGATGACCCTGAATCCAGGATGTTTCAGATAAGGAAATCATTGATACCGAAAGAGCCCAGGCAACACCCGCAAAAGGCAAGTAAACACGCTGTTCCATTACCAGATCCCGAATCGGAATCACCGATGATTCAATCATCAGCATTGCGAAAAACCAGATCACCCCAAACCCGATGACACGCCTAACCGGCGTCGCTGTTGCATCGGCAGTTTTAAGAAATGCCAACCAAGAAATTCCAGCGATCAGTCCCCAACCAATCAATCCAAGCATTGCCCCAACCGACCAAATATCCTTCACAAGATAAACCACATGATCCACTGACTGCGCAGGAGGCCAAACCATCAACCAGACGTACCTCCAAATCACGCGACCCTGCGTCAGAAAATACTGCCACCAACTGAGATCAGATGTTCCATAACTCGCGATCCTTCCAGATAGAGTTCCGTTTGAGAGCACCATCAGTATGGGAATCACGGCAGCTGGAAAAAAAAACAGCACTGTGCCGCGAATGGCCGGTCGCCGAAAAAACCAAACCGCTGCTAAAATTACCACCGGTAGCATTGCTGAATTTTGTTTGGAAATGGCGGCAAAACAAAGCGCCAAGATAGAAAGAAAACGCAGCCAATCCAAACCGGTTAGCAACCAGCGTAAACACAGGAAAAATGACAACAAGCAGAAAAACGCGCACAACCCGGCCAGGCGCTGATAGATGTAGGTCACAGCCTGGGTTTGCAGTGGATGTGCCGAGAAAAGACAGGCCGCGAACAGGACGAGAGCATACCGCTGAAAATTGCTTGGCTTGCCACCTGAAAGTTGAAACAGCGCGAGGCAAATCAATCCAGCGAGGGTCGAATTCATCACATGAAGTGCAAGATTGACCATTCTGAATGCACAGGGGTCCGGCCCTGCCCCAGCCCATGACCAGGCAAACGTCAAAAAAGTCAGGACGCGTTCCCCGGCAAATGAAAAAAGCGTGCCAAATCCGCCACCGCCGCTCGCGTAAAAATTCTTCACGGCATCGTTGTTGATAATCCCCGGAAAATCATCGAATACAAATGGGTACTGGCAAGTCCCGCCATAGCCCCACAAAGCAAGAAAACATGAGGCAAGCAACGCCGCAACAAACGGAGTCAAGCCACTCAAAAAAAATTCACGGAATTGTCTATGCGGAGGTCCGCTCATTCACGCATCGCCAGAATTTGCATCAGTTCTTTTGCACGTTGAGAAACCGCATTCAAAACGACCCCTGTTGCTCCCGACATGATCCCCGCGAAGGCCAAAAAAGCTGCGAAAACAGTCGCGTTCATGTTCAATGCGACCAATGCTGCAACAAAATTAGCCAATGCAATCGCGCCAAAAAAAGTGAAAGGTTTTGAGTCCTTGAGCACCCGGAAAATTGCAAATCCAATAATCAGGCCGTCATGAAATGTTCTCAATTTTGAATGACTGCCTGCAGGCCGGCATGCATAGCGTGTCGGTACCTCTGCGACAGACCATTTCATCTCAACGGCCTTTAGCGTCATTTCCGTCTCAATCTCAAATCCACTCGCTTCAACCGGCATTGCCTTGTACATGCGACGCGAGAAGGCCCGGTATCCTGACAAGACATCGCGCACCGGCAGCTTGAAAAAGCCCCGCATCAATAAACCAAGTATTAAATTGCCAGCATGATGCATTGGGCGAAAGGCTCCCTCTTCGGACTGATCCAGGCGGCATCCGATCACCATGTCAGCAGCACCTGAAAAAACTGGTCCGACGAGGGACTCCCAAGCCTCGACGTCATTTGTGTTATCACCATCGATCATGATCACAACATTTGAATTGCAGTCCCTGAAAATCCTGCGAACCACATTACCCTTGCCCCGATTGGCCTCACGGCGAACTTCTGCCCCAGCCGCGAGAGCCACGGCAATCGTTCCATCCGTCGACGCGTTATCAAAAACAATAATCCGGGCGCCGGGGCACGATGCCTTGATGCGAGCAATCACATTCCCAATTGCAATCTCTTCGTTGAGGCAGGGGATTGCCCAAATGATTTCAGGACTCTGGTCAGATTTCATCATGGCACTCCTGACTCTAAAATATTTTTGAAGGACAGCTTGTAGGCTTGAACCGAGTTGTGCCAACTCCACTGCGCGACCGCAAAATCATGACGGCGCCGGCGCAATGCTGGTTCAAGCTCTTGATGGCGTCTTTGCAGGAATGCCCGGATCGCCTGTTCAAGTCCCGACACAGTTAGTTCGGCAACCATCAGGAAGTTTTGCGCACGGGGGTCACCACTGGCCGTTTCCGCAGACACCAGGACCGGCAAGCCGCAGCTGATTGCCTCTTGAACCACCAAGGGGAATCCTTCGCCGACTGAAGGCAAGATAAGCAAGTCTGAATCGCGATATAGTTGCGCCATCACATGACGCTCACAACGCCCAACAACACTCACATTCTTCAACCCCCAACCTGCTGGATCAATCACGCCCCATCCGGCAAAGATCCAGTCACAGCCAGGCAAATTGATCGCAAGTTGACGAATGAGATCGAGGCCTTTCCGCTCAATAAAGCGGCCAGCAAACAAAATCCGGGGACGGGATGCGAGGGCAGTTCTTTGGTCGGGCTGAAACAGATCGACATCCACTCCGTTGCTAATGTGAATGGTGTTCTTGAGAAATGGAAATTTTGCATGAAAATAGCGTTCGACCTTTCGACTGCAAAATACAATCTGATTTGAGCCTCGAAGGATAATCCGGGCAGACAGCCCGTAGCCGATCTTCATCAATGTCGTTAGAATTTTGGAACGATATGGAATCTCATCAATGTGCTGTAGTAGAATAATTTTTTTGCCGCTGATTTTGGCGAGAGTCCAAGCAATCCAACTTGAGGCATAAAGGCAGTCATTGATAAAGACCAGATCTGCATTTTGGATGGCTCTGGCAAGTTGCCAGATGCCCAAAGGAAACCAAATCGGCAGGGGGAGCCCAGTTTTATCTTCTATCCAGTTGCAGGCAGATACTCCGTGACAACTAAGCCCGGGAGGAGTCAGGTCGGGCAACGGCGCAGGTGAACTGGCAAACCAGTCTATGCTCACCCCTTCTCGCGCCAACCGCGCCATCAATTCACCGACCACGATGTCGAGGCCACCTTGGTGGGCAGGGAAAAAATTGCTGACGGTGACACATTTCATTTGATTAGGTTAACTTACGGGAACCCAAAAGAAAAATCCCACCGGCAAAGGCCGGCGGGATATTGTTTACATGCACGACTCCAAAAAGAGAGTTTCAACCCGCTTTCTTGTGTTGATGCGGGTCATTTTTATGACCTTGATCGCCGTGTTGATTTGGTCCTCCACCGTCAGGATTAAAATGGTGGGTGTGAGATTGCCTGTCGGCATGCTTCCGGTTGACCTCCTCCTTATGCTGCTTTTTCAACTTTTCTTTTTGCTTTGGATTTTTGTCGCCCATGGATCCCTCCTCCTTTTCCAGATAGATCGGGAAAAATTGGGCGGGCTTGAGTTAAATTTGATAAACCACTGAAATAACAAGATATTATCAGATATTCCGGCAACTTAGAACAATCCAAAATCAACTTTAGTGCCAATCACAAGTGCATCACGCACCCAAACTCAGACATGCATGTTTCTACACATTCATCCAATTGGCGGCTGCACTGAACTGAACAGTAACGCTCTGCTTCCCGGCAGTCCTCTCCGAGATCCCCGCTTGCTGCTGTAATTCTGAGCGCATACTTGCTTTCCACAATACGCCATCCAGCCAACGCCGCCGTTGCGCCAACACAGAGCACGACCACCAGCTCCACAAACAGCGCGCTTTTTCTGGACTCTATTCCCACAGTCTGCCCCCCAGAATTTTTGGTTTATTGGTTTACCTTGGCGCGCAAGACGGCAACCTCTGCCATGAATGTTGCAACTCGCCCAACGTCCACCGGTGCATCCAAAACTCCGCCGACCTTAAAAGTGGTGCCCACAATGAATCCGTACGCGTACTTGGATATTTCACCAAGATTTCCTATTGTGGTGCCGCTACCGATGAACACCGGATACCTTCCAGCAGCGATCTTGGTCGTCTTCAGCGCGTCAAGGTCAACAGCCTTTCCTGTTCCGCTGCCACTCACAATGACGCCGTCAGCCAACGCACGATGGCAAAGGTCGTCGACATCCTGAGACAGGAGCGTCCCGCCACCCAATGGACTTGAGTGTTTGACTTGAACGTCAGCAAGGATCGCAATGTGATCAGCGCCGATTTGATGGCGGTAACGCAACAGCTCGTGAGCGGCCCCTTGAACGACCCCCTGGTCCGTCACACGGGCACCGGACAAGACGTTGACCCGAATAAATTGTGCCTCGGATGCCAGCGCAATGGCCAAGGCAGAGACCCCGTCGTTCCTTAGAACGTTAATTCCAATGGGCTTGCACGCCTTCTGGCGCACCTTCGTGGCCATCGCAGTCATGAGGGTGGCAACATGAACCGGGTTCACGCCAGGAAAGAACGGCACATCGCCAAAATTTTCGATCATTATGCCGTCGACACCGCCGTCAGCGAGGGCCTTGGCGTCGGCCATTACTGCGTCCTCAATCCGGCTCCAAGCCTTGGGAAAGCCTTCCTGAATTTCGCAGCCTGGCGACCCCGGCAGCGCGGGCAGATGGATCATTCCAATTACGGGAAGGTTTACGGGGAAAATCTGCTTTATTCTTTGCAATTGGGTCGCCACCGGCTGCATGAATTCCATCCTGGCCTAGTTTGTTTACGAGCAAGCGTTTATGATTTTACCACAATTCACTGCCGGCCATGAAATCGGCGCCCAATCAACAGAAGGAACTTATCAATGAAGACTGGAAATATTCGAAAAAATGTCGCCGGAATTTTATTGGGAGCCGCACTGGCAATCATCACGCAGGCCGGATATGCCGGCAACAATACGACCGACAAAACCAATGACAAAACCAGCGCAAAAGCTAATTTGGCGCTCGAAGTACGGTTGGAAGGCGGAAAAAAAATATGGTCTCCCGCCGAAACCAAAGTCGAGGCGGGCAAACCATTGGAAATTACGGCCCACAATTCCCTTGGTGAGCCACACGGATTTACAATCCCGGGCTACATCGAACCGCAGACAATTGGCGCCGGAGAAACAAAGACTTTCACAATCACACCAAAGAAAAGTGGAGATCTAAAAATATTGTGCCATTTGCATCCCGCACACGTACCAGCAACCCTAAAAATCAAATAAGAAAAGAAATCAAAGTTCACTTTCCCAGGGAACTTCGTACGATGAAAATAACGGCGAAAAAATTAAATATTTTGTTTTTTGTTCTTGGGGTTACCGGAGCGGGGTGCGTCAGTCTCGGAACATTGGTTGGCGGTTTTCCATTTCGTTTTTTTCAGCCACACGAAGGTTCTCGCGAGGAACGGATAGCTCACGCACCAGCCGCTATGGTCGTGACAGCCCATCCACTTGCCTCAGACGCTGGAGTTGAAATGCTGAAGGCTGGCGGAAATGCGATTGATGCTGCAGTGGCAGCCTCTTTTGTGATCTCTGTCGTCAGACCACAATCGACCGGTGTCGGCGGCGGTGGCTTCATGCTTGCCCATCACGCCGCGCACCAACGCACCGAGGCCTTTGACTTCCGGGAGCGTGCACCAGCCAACGCCACTGCAAAACTATTTAGTTCATTGTCAGGTAAAGCGACTGTCGATGGCCCGATGGCCATCGCAACTCCTGGCCTGGTAAGCGGATTGAGTGATATCCACCAGACATCGGGAAGGCTTCCCTGGAGAACCGTCTTACAGCCGGCTATCCGGATAGCCAGAGACGGATTTCCAGTTTATCCCCAGCTGGCGACAGCCCTCAAAGACCGGGCCGACGTTCTCCGGAAATTCCCTTCATCCACTGCAATTTTTTTTCGCAATGGCCGACCACTTGAACTGGGCGAAACATTAATTCAAAACGACTTGGCTGCAACGCTGACAAGGGTTGCTGAGGTCGGATCGAGAGATTTCAAGGACGGTGAAACGGCGCGTCGGATTATAGCCTCCATTCAGTCACAAGGCGGTCTCCTGCAAGCAAGGGACTTGGCAGACTATCGGATGATTCGTCGCCAGGTCGTGACAGGCACATTCGCCGGTCATCGCATCGTCTCGATGCCACCGCCTTCGAGTGGTGGAGTTCACGCCATCGAAATTTTAAATATTTTGCGCAACGACGTAAATCAGATCAAATCGGCTGGCTTTGCTTCTCCATTGCACTGGCACCTCATGGCAGAAGCCATGCGCCGTGCGTTCGCTGACCGGGCTCTGCACATGGGTGATCCAGACTTCACGAATGTTCCGGTGGCTAGGCTCATTGGACTCGAACATGCGGATGCCTGGCGGAAATCCATCAACAACCACAAGGCAACCCCATCCGTTACACTTGACGTGCCATCGACTGCATTGTTGACGGAATCGGATTCAACCACACATATTTCGGTCATCGACGCGGAAGGAAATGCCGCCGCCACAACCCAAACCATCAACTATACATTCGGCTCCTGCATGGTGGCTGAAGGCACCGGCATTGTTATGAATGACGAAATGGATGATTTTGCGCGAAGCAGTAATAAGCCCAATGCATATGGCCTCACAGGATCTGTCGCCAATGAAATTGCGCCATTCAAGACTCCACTTTCATCGATGACGCCCACCTTAGTTTTCAACGGCGCAGGAAAAGTCATCATGGTGCTGGGATCACCAGGAGGCCCCCGCATCATTTCGGCCACCTTGCAAACCATCTTCAACAGCCTTGCGCTCAAGATGTCACCACCCGACGCCGTACATGCGCCAAGGATTCATCATCAATGGGCACCTGATAAGCTTTTTGTTGAAAAAACATTCGCTCCAGCAGGAACCTTGAGTGCACTTGAATCCATGGGGCACGAAATTGTTGATGTCGATCACATCGGCGATGTGCAGGCAATTTTTGTGTCTGAGGGCTCGAATGAAACAGACCATTCCACCGCTCAAGTAACGGGAGTTTCCGACACTCGATCCGAAGGACGCCCACGTGGTTTAAAATAGCAGAAGATGAACAGGGTGTGTCATTTTCTGGCTGCGATGGTCCGGTCAGACTGATCGATCCGGTTAAAAACCTGAAATTCCTGGGCTTCAATCACTGGACCAAGCCGGGGCCATGGAGGCCAAAAAAGTTCCGCACTGCCATCCTTGATTCTGCCGACAACAGTGCGACCATCGTCCAGCCTCAGGGCAACGCTGCCACTATAAAAATCATAAGATCCGTCTTGGATTAGTCGACGTTTCTGCGAATCACCTTTCTCACGGGCAGATCCGAACATCCGGAGCGGATAGAATTCACGCGAATTCTCGGAGACATTTGCCGCGACCTTCAATTCAAATTGCCAATACGCACCAGAGTATTTTCCACTCAGGCCATGCATCAACAGTTTCTCATCAACCATCAATGGGGGCATGCTATTCCTGGCAAAGCTCACGGTGCCAATACGTCCGTGGGTTTTTGAATACCAGACCCCGGATAGACCGTTTGAACCGAAGGCCGTGATCACAAGGAACGCTTCACCCGGCCCATCGAGTACCATACGGCCGGCAAACTCAGACTTTGGAAACTGGTCAAACCGGTAAGCGATGAATTCATTGTTGCTTGGAACACCAAAATAAAGAGCAGAGACAGCCGAGTAACTGCCAGATTCTGGTTTATAGGTAAGGTTAAGTGAGATTGGCTGATAGAGGTTCGTTGCCTCATGATGCAGGTAACCATAAAGACTGCCAGCCATAGCTGCTGCATCCAAATCCAGATCGACGGAGGCACCAGTGTCAAAAATAGTTTCTTCAGCCCGTCTATGGAGTTTTGCCACCTTGGTGGATTCGTTTCCAATAGCGGCTACTGACTCCGGCCTGGGGGGATTCACGCGGGAAAAAGTGCAAGCATCGCAAGTAATCGCAGTAGCGTTCCGGTGGCAAAGGGTGTCGCCAGCAGACGATTGAAGGAGTAATTTACCGGTGAACG
>Ga0209190_1000924_pt1 | contig 20993 bp, 21 predicted proteins | sample M_140205_XF_Meta_FD_187315 | JGI IMG/M metagenome (GOLD analysis project Ga0209190, IMG submission 187315) | Freshwater microbial communities from Lake Montjoie, Canada to study carbon cycling - M_140205_XF_MetaG (SPAdes) (version 2) | ecosystem: Environmental > Aquatic > Freshwater > Lake... | reverse complement strand
TCGCTTAGTGATTGATCAAGGAGCAGGGGCAACCGATGGCTTTGCAGCTTATACAGTTAGTGCGGTAGGTCAGCCCTGGGGTCAAATGTTTGGCGGGGGTATTCTTCGCGATAGTGCTACCGGATTACCAGTATTAGACGCTGATGGTTTATACATTAAAAAACAAGATGTCAATTTTGGAAGTGTACTGCCTCGTTATACAGGAGGTTTTCAAAATACTTTCACCATATATAACAACTTTGTAGTAAATATTAATATCGATTACCAAAGCGGCGGAAAGTTTTTCTCACTTTCTGATTTTTGGGGAACCTTCTCAGGTCTTACAGCTCGGACAGCTGCTTTAAACGACAGAGGGTACTCTGTGCGTGATGCGGTAGAAGATGGAGGTGGAGTGCATGTAGTAGGTGTTGATGAGTCTGATGGTCATTTAGTAGATACTTATGTTGATGCACAAACTTATTTTCATCATAATGAGGAAGTGAATATTGCTGAAGCCAGCGTATATGATCTCACTTTTGTAAAAATGAGAGAGTTTAGTGTTGGATATAAATTGCCAGTAAATAAAATGGGAATTGGTAAATACATTAAGTATGCTACCTTTTCTGTAATTGCTCGCAATCCATGGCTTATTTACTCTACAACAAAAGATTTTGATCCTTCAGAAATTAGCGATGTACATGGAGAGGATGGTCAGTTTCCGGGAACTCGTTCTATTGGATTCAACCTTAAAATCGGTCTGTAATCATCAATTTTAGTAACTAATAATATTAAAAGACCAATCATCAACTAAATTTTTTATAATGAAACATAATTTTTTAAAATCAATTTTTCTTCTTGTTACAGGAGGCATTTTATTAGCTTCTACAGGGTGTAAAAAACTCGAAGATTTTGATCCAGAGGTAGATCCAAATGGTGCAGTTACACCTATTACTCCTGGCTTGCTTACTAGTGCTGAATCTAGCTTAGGTGGTATTCTTGGAGGAACATTAACTGGAGGTATTGTTGGTGGATTATTTGCTCAGTATTGGAGTGAAACACAATACACTGAATCATCCTTGTACCAAGAGCCTAAACTTCAAATGAGCGGATGGTATGCTGGTCCTTTGGCTGATCTACAAAAGATCATTAATATGAATACTGATGTGGCTACTTCAAGTTCAGCCGCCCAGTTTGGCTCTAATGGCAACCAGTTGGCCATGGCAAAGATTCTGAAAGCTTATTATATGTGGACCATCACAGACCGTTGGGGACCGGTGCCATTCAGTGAGGCTCTTCAGGGCGCAGGTAATTTTACTCCTAAATATGATAGCCAAGAAGAGGTTTATTTTGGACTTTTAAGTTTGCTCGAAGAGGCACTTGCTGATTTTGATGGTGGCCAACCAATGCAGGGAGATATTCTTTATAGTGGAGATGTGGGCAAATGGAAGAAATTAGCCAACACGTTGCGTATGTTCATTTCTTTACGCATGAGTAATCGTTATCCAGCACCAGGTGGCTTAGCTGCTTCTGCTTTTGCTGCTGCATACAACGATGCAGGAAGTTATATACAAGATAACTCCGACAATCTTTCCCTTCCTTTTCCAGGAGGTACCTATAATAATTCCTTCTTTAGTCTTTATGAATCAAGATCAGATCATGCTATTTCTTTAACGATGACCGACATCTTGGATAATTTGGGAGATGATAGAATTCAGGCTTTTGCTTCACAAGAGCAACCTGGTTCATTTATAGGCTTCCCTTATGGTTTGAGTCGCGGTGACGCTTCTGACTTTATTGCTTCTGTAGGAGGTAATTGGTCTAGAGTGTTTGATCCTTCATTACGTACTCAAACTTCAAACTTAGTTATAGTTAATGCAGCTTCAGCCAATCTTGCTGCAGCAGAAGCAATGGCTTTAAATTGGTTGCCTTATAATGCTTCACAAATTAAAGTACTTTACGATCGTGCAATCATTCAGTCTTATGACCAGTGGGGTCTTAGCTCAGTTGATGCAAATACATATGTAGCTTCAGCTGCTGCTAATATTGGCAGTGGAGTAGGAGGTGGTTTAAATATTGGTAATTATCCTACTGTTCCTTCTATTGTTGGTGCAGATGCCTTAACTACAGATACTTTATCTCGCATTCGCTTACAGCGTTATATTTCACATTTTGGTGATGGTATTCAAGGATGGAGCGAATGGAGAAGAACAGGTGTGCCTAATTTAAAGCCTACTGCTTATGCTACTAATGGCGGTACTATTCCAAGACGTTATATGTATGCTACAAATGAATACAGTCTTAATCCAACAGGACTAGCTAGCGGCCTTCCAGATCTTACACCTTCATCAGATCTTATGACTTCTAAAATGTGGTGGGATAACTAATCATTCAAATTATTAAAACAACAGTCATGATAAATAAAATTTTAAAAAGAGTAATCCTTCCTTTAGGTGTTTTTGGAATACTGCTTACTTCTTGCAAGAAGATTGATAAAGTAGATGAGTTGGGAAGTAATGCCCAATACATCCAGTTCGTATCTGTTGGAGGAGCAGAAGCAAACTTCTTAAATTCTGCCATTGCTTTCAGTGATCCTACTGCAGATACTGCTTATGTTGAGGGCATTCAATTAATGCTTTCTACTTCATCTGTTTTTGATCGCGATATTACCGCTACTATTGCTGTTGATACAGCTCTAGTAAATACCTTCAATACAAATCAAAATCCAACTGATGCTTATTATGTAATGCCAGATTCAACATATACCTTGTTGACCACTACTGTTACTATTAAGGCTGGGCAGTCTATATCAGAGCCATTTAGTATTCAGTTTCATCCTTCTAGGGTGAATGGTTCATTTAACTATATGTTACCTGTAAAAATTGTAAGTCTTTCAGGCGCTGGTAATTTGGCTGTAGCAACTGCAACTAGCATTGCTTATTTCCATGTTATTGGTAATCCTTTAGCGGGCAATTATACTTCCGAGGGATTTTTCTATCATCCCAATCCTAATATTTGGAGGGCAATTAGCGAAATTAAGTTTCTGTCTGCTGTTGATAGTAATACATTAGCATTGGATGTAGCTGATTTAGGACCTGGTAGTGGGTATCTTGCATATTTAACAATAGATGCAAATAATAATGTTTCTGTTTCTGCTGGGCCTGGCGCAAATTTGTCTCCTTATTTTCAGTGGGATGATGCTTTGCCAGCTACTCAAGCTGACAATTCTCCAACTAATTATACTACTCAGCTTCCCACTTTTCCAGCTGTGGCTAACTATTATGATCCTTCAACCAAAACTATTTATTTGAGGTATGGTTATTTAAATCCTGGAGGCACATCTCCAGGTTATAGAGTTTGCGAAGAAGTTTTGCAATTTCAATAATAATTTTTTGTTTTTTATAAAAAGGGGCCGCTTTTGCAGCCCCTTTTTATTTGTCCCAATGCTATTTCTTTATCTTTACAGTAAACAAAATTTATGACTCCTGAAAATCAAAACCAACTCAATATCGAAATATCAGAAGAAGTAGCTGAAGGTACTTATGCCAATCTTGCAATTATTACGCATAGCCATGCAGAGTTTGTGGTAGACTTTGTAAATGTGATGCCGGGTACTCCAAAAAGCAAAGTAAAAAATCGCATTATTCTTACTCCCTTCCATGCCAAACGTTTCATGAAGGCATTAATAGAAAATGTCAAAAAATTTGAAACAAGTAACGGAATTATTCAGGATATGGAAGCTGTTGAAATTCCTTTTAATTTCGGAGGTCCTACAGCGCAGGCTTAAACTTGGTGGCTTCGAGAGCCTCACTCCTGGTGGCTTCGAGAGCCTCACTCCTGGTGGCTTCGAGAGCCTCAGCCACCAAAAATTTTAAGGTGCCTGAGGTACTCGAAGGCACCTGTTCTACTCGAAGGCACCCTCTCTAAAAAAACTACAACATCCCTTCATCTGCAAAACTGAAATATCCCTCTTCACTAACTATAATGTGATCAAGCACAGTAATATCTAGGTACTCTGCCGCTAGTTTTATTTTCCTTGTTATATCTTCATCAGCCTTGCTGGGTTTCAGGTTGCCTGAAGGATGGTTATGGCTTAATACAATTGAAGTAGCTTCTTCTTCTAATGCCCTTTTCAGAATAATACGAGGGTCGGCTACGGTACCAGTTATACCTCCCCGGCTGATAATTTCAAAATGTTTTATTCTGTTGGCTCTGTTCAAGAATACAATGGCAAATACTTCATAAGTGAGGTCTTGCATCAATAGTTTTAGATAGTTGGCAATATCACTACTGCTACTAATAGTTAACTTCTCAGGTCCCTTGATAGAAAGTCTTCTTCTTCCCAATTCCAAAGCGGCTGCAATAGTAACGGCCTTGGCTGATCCAATGCCTTTTACTTTCTGCAGTTCTTTTAGTGTGATCTTGCCTAGTTCTGTTAGGTTGTCATTGCCTATTCTCAGCACTTCCCTGGCTATATCTAGAGCCGAATTCTTCTTGCTCCCATTATTAATCAGGATAGCAAGTAATTCAGAATTACTGAGGGAGGAAGGGCCTTTTTCAACCATTTTCTCCCTGGGTCGATCATCAGGTGCCCACAATTTTATAGGTGCCGAGGCCGAGTTAATATTTTTCATGGTACGGAAATTTTAAGTGACGTAAACTAACTGTATTTTCGCACAACCTTTTTTTCATCAACCTTAATATTTATTCAGATGGATTCAAATGCCAAATTATTTTCCGGTTCAGGCTCTCAGTATCTTGCGGAAAAGATCGCAAAGAAATTCGGTGAGCCTTTAGGGCGCATCAACATTCAAAGGTTTAGCGATGGTGAAATAGGGGTAGAGTATCTAGATAGTATCAGAGGTCGATTCGTTTTTCTAATCCAGAGCACATTTGCTCCTTCAGATAACCTGATGGAATTGTTGCTCATGATTGATGCTGCAAAGCGTGCTTCAGCTTACAAAGTAATTGCTGTTATTCCTTATTATGGTTATGCACGGCAAGACAGGAAAGACAAGCCCCGTGTGGCAATTGGATCCAAACTGGTAGCAAATATGCTTATGGCTGCAGGCGCCGACAGGGTTGTTACTATGGATCTTCATGCTCCACAGATACAAGGGTATTTCGATATTCCAGTTGATCACCTTGATTCATCGGCTATTTTCATTCCATATATTGAAAATCTTAATTTAGAAAATCTAACTTTTGCTGCGCCGGATGTTGGCAGTGCAAATCGCATTCGCGATTTGGCAACCTATTTCGAATGTGAGATGGTTATATGCGACAAGCATCGTAAAAGAGCAAATGAGATTGAAAGTATGGTTGTTATCGGAGATGTTACGGATCGAGATATTGTTCTTATTGATGACATATGTGATACTGGAGGCACCTTGGCAAAAAGTGCTTCTCTATTAATGGAAAAAGGAGCTAGGAGTGTTAGAGCACTTTGTACCCATCCCGTACTCAGTGGGAAAGCTTATGATAATATCTCTAAAAGTGTACTCGAAGAACTGGTAGTCTGCGATACAATTCCTCTCAGAGAGCAATGCGACAAAATTAAAGTTATATCTATAGACGAGCTTTTTGCGGTAGCCATCAGAAATGCCTTTGAGAATAAGAGTATTAACAGCTTGTTTATCAAGGGTAGAATGAAGAAATAAAGCCTATAACCCTCAAATTCGCCTGTTTTTCCCTACCTTTGCGCCTCATAAAATTTATATAATGAAAACAATTACAATCGAAGGTCAACTGAGGACCGACAGCGGGAAAAAAGCCACCCGCCTACTTCGCTCTCAGCAACTCGTGCCGGGTGTAATTTATGGCGGTAAAATAGAAATTAATTTTTACGCTCCGGCAACATCATTCAAGGATATCGTTTATACATCAGAATTCATGTTGGCAGACATCATGGTTGATGGTAGTACGTATCGTTGTATTCTTAAAGACCTTCAATTTCATAAGGTAACAGATGAGCTTATTCATCTAGACTTTTTGGAGTTGATAGAAGATAAGAAGGTAATCGCTAATCTGCCACTGAAGTTTATAGGAACACCAGAAGGAGTTCGTGAAGGGGGTAAGTTGGTTACAAAGATGAAATCTATAAAGGTCAAAAGCTATCCACGGTTTCTTAAAGAATATATAGAAGTGGATATTAAGGATCTTCAGCTTAATGCAAATATTCGTGTTCAGGATGTGGTGGCAGATAATATGGAAAAATTGAATTCTCCAAAGATTCCTATTGCATCTGTTACTATGACTCGTCAGCTGAAACAGGAAGAAGCTACTGCTGCTCCTGCTGCCGCTGCTGCTCCTGCTGCCGCCGCTGCTCCTGCTACAAAGAAGTAAGACTTATTGGTCAAATATTTTACAAAGCCGCCGATTTTTCGGGGGCTTTTTTTTACCCTTTGGGGCTACTCAAACTTGATTACATTTGCCAATCAAAATAATACTACATGGGACTGGATAAAAATCAGGTGATAGGTTTTTTACTAATAGGTATACTACTCATTGGTTTCTTTGTAATTAGTAATCGTGATCAGAAAGCTTTTCAGGCACACCAGCAACATATTGCCGATTCTATTGCCAAGTTAAAGCCTGTGCTTACTCAATCTGCTTCTCCCAAGCAGGCAGTTTCACTAGTGGTTTCACAGTCTGCATTTAAAGTTATGCAAGGACCTGAGCAGTTTACTACCATTGAAAATGATGTATTCAAGATATCTTTCTCTAATAAAGGTGGCCAGCCCCATACATTAGAATTAAAGAAGTATACTACCCTAGATAAGAAGCCTGTACTTTTATTGCATGGAGGGTTTGATAAACTTTCCTATATGGTAAATTCAGGGAATAATCATACTGAATCAACCTCGGATTTAATGTTTACTCCAGGGCAGATTATTAAAAATGCAGAGGGAAATCAGTCGATCACATATACTGCTGCAGACACAAGCGGGCATATAATAACACACGAGTATATTTTAAAAAATAATGATTATCGCATTGATTGTAACATTACCCTACAGGGAAGTGAGAGTTTGATTACAGGGAAAGAACTTCGTTTTACTTGGCAGGCTGAGGCGCCTTTAATAGAAGAAAACTTTGACTTTGAAAAGACGCAAACCCATTTTTGTTATTTTAAGAGTAATGGGTATGATTTTGAGAATTTAGTAAAATCAGGTGAAGTAAAACTTGATCAACCTACTGATTGGGTAACACTGAAGCAGCAGTTTTTTGCCAAGTCTCTTATCTCAATGAATAAATTTGCATCGGCACCAACTTCTTGGCAGGTTGATACAGGATCAACATTTATCGCTCGTTCAATAACTACTGCTACCGTAAAATTGCCTGCAGGAAATATAGCTTCTATTCCGTTACAACTTTTTTATGGGCCTAGTGATTATAATATTCTGAAAAAATATAATAATCATTTAGAAGAAATTGTGCCTTATGGGAGTGGCCTCTTCTCATTTGTAAAATATATCAACAGGTACATTTTATTGCCTGTTTTCGATTTCTTACAGAAGAACATACTCAATATGGGTATTGTAATTTTACTGCTTACACTCTTAATCCGTCTTATTACATCTCCTATTTTGTATAAGAGTTACCTCAGTAACGCCAAGATGAAGGTGCTTAAGCCAGAGGTTGATCAGCTGAGAACCAAATTCACCGATCCTAAAACCAAGCAGTTCGATCAGCAAGCTTTTGGGCTTGAACAAATGAAATTATGGAAATCGGCAGGAGTCAACCCTTTAGGGGGATGTATTCCCACATTGCTTCAGATACCGATATTTATGTCATTGTTTTATTTCTTTCAGTCAAATATTGATCTCAGAGGGAAGGCTTTTCTTTGGGCAAAGGATCTTGCTTCTTATGATACCATTGCCATGTTGCCCATAAAACTACCCCTATACGGCGATCATGTTAACTTGTTTACATTGTTAGCTGTGGCAACTAGTTTGCTAATCTCAATTTATGGCATGAGTAATATGCAGGACAACAGCAATCCTATGATGAAGTATATGCCCTATATTTTTCCGGTTATACTTCTTGGGGTATTCAACAAACTTCCTTCAGCTCTTACCTGGTACTATACAGTTTCAAATATCATTACCTTGCTTCTTCAGTTTGTGATACAGAAATATATAATCAATCACGATAAGATATTAGCGGAGATATCTGAAAATAGAAAAAAACCTGCAAAGCAATCTAAATTTCAGGAGCGACTTCAGTCCATGCAGGCAAGCCAGCGTAAGTTGCAGGAAATGAAGGATAAAACTGCTAAAAAATAATCAGCGGCTATTAATTATTTGTTATAGTATTAGCTTGAAAAGGCATTTTAAGATTTTTTATTACTCATTGGGAGGTTAATTTTTATCTTTATTGCATGAATGTCATCAGCCGGATAGCAGGATTCTTATTTTTAATTCTCTTTTCCTTTTGTGTTTATGCGCAGAAGTTGTTAGGAGAGGCAACTCTTACTTATAAAATCTCAGTTGAATCAAAGGGAAAGGCTTTGAGTGGAATGGAGGGTGCTCAGTATGTAGTTTTCTTAAAAGGCACTCAGAGTCGAACTGAAATGACAAGTTCCCTAGGTTCAGAAGTTACTATATATGATGCCAAATCAACTCAGGGATATATTTTGAAAGATTACAGCGGTAAAAAATTACTCATTAGCTTAACGAATGAGCAGTGGCAGCATAGAAACAAGTCTTATCATGATATGCAATTCATTAACCAGCAGGGTTCATATTCGATAAGTGGCTATGATTGCAATAAAGCAACTTCAACTATGCCAGATGGTAAAACATTTACGGTATACTATACACCTCAATTGATACTTTCAAGTAGGGATCATTATCTAGCTTTCCCTAAGTTGCAAGGCCTTCCAGTTCAGTTTGAGCTTGAATCTTCAGGTACTATATACAGATACCAACTTTCGGGTATTACCTACGATCCTGTTTCTTACAACAAATTTGAGATCCCTAAAAAAGGGTATCGCATGATTACTTATGATGAGATAAATCAGCTAAAGAGTGGGGAATAAAAAAACCGCTCTAGGCGGTTTTAATCTTTTACATCTTAGTTTATCTTATCCCTGAGATTTGATCAGAATTTTAGTGCTATTATCTGAGGGAAGAGCAGTATTGAAAAATATTTTCTGATAAGCAGGGAAAATATAAACTGAATTCCCTTTTTGGAAAGTGATTAGGCTATTTGAAGCATAAGGATTTCCAGCTTTAGCAGTGGAAGTAAAACTGCCCGAATATTTAAGTCCTGAGGAAAGATTACTATTCAATTGATTTTTAAATCCCTTGCTAGTAGAAATATTAAGAGAGACTTTGCTTTTAGATTTCCTATTGTAACCGCGGTCTGCATAGGAAAAGAGGACAATCCCAGTAAGGACGCCTACAAGTAGTATAGTATTGAGAGTTTTAAGCATTTTTGGTGTTAATCTATCTACTACAAATATATCATTTTTCCATCGCAAATTGAAGCTAAGGCATTATTTTTTTATTATTTTATAAATTATTGGTTATCAATGTATTTTAATAGATGAAGTAAATAAAAAATAATTGACAACAGATGTATTTTTCGTAATTTTTGACTAATTTACTATAAGAAGCACTACTAACCATAATATCCACCGCATGAGTAAAAATCCTTACAGACAAGAGAGAGAGGAGCTTAAAGAGTTGCTGGAGCTGTTCAATAATCTAAAGGAAGGAAGAGTCAATTCTTTTATTGAGGAGGAGGGTTTTGCAAGAATCATAGAATATTTTAGTGAAAAAGAGGAGGATGAGTCTGCTCTTGAAGTGGCTGGATATGCTATCAGGCAGTATCCTTATTCTGCAGGCCTTCTTTTGCAGAAAGCTGATATTCTTATTTCGTTGAAAAAATATCGTCAGGCGATTTTTATTTTAGAAAAGGCAGAATTGTTGGACAGTACCGATTCTAATTTATATATTTTTAAAACAGATGCTTATCTCGCACTGGATATGCAAGCCAAGGCTGCTCAAGTGCTTGAAGAAGCAATTGATAATTTTGAAGGAGAAGAAAAAATTGATCTTCTTTTTGAGTTATGTGATGTGTATGATGATTATGAGGATTTTCAAAAAGTATTTGATTGTCTGAAACTCATTATTGAGCTTGATCCCGAAAATGAAGAGGCCTTATATAAAATTTGTTTTTGGACTGACTTTACAGGAAGGAATGAAGAAGGTATCCGTATTCACCAGCGAATTCTGGATGACTATCCATATAATACACTTGCCTGGTTTAATCTAGCTGCAGCTTATCAAGGGTTGAAGCTTTATGAAAAATCGATAGATGCCTATTTGTATGCTGTTGCCATAGACGATAAATTCGATTATGCCTATCGTAATATGGGAGATGCCTATATTAAGTTAAAGAAATACAAAGAGGCTATTGAGGTTTTGTCTAGGGTGCTGGAACTGAGCAGGCCTGAAGCTGTTATTTATGAGGCAATAGGACATTGTTATGATAGACTCACCAACTTTGCACAAGCACGCTTTCATTATAAAAAGGCAGTTCATCTTAATCCAGAAGATAGCCAGATGTATTTTAAGATTGCACTTACTTATATGAATGGTGAAAACTGGATCAGTGCTATAAAAAATCTAGAAGTATCGCTCAAGAAACATGCATTACAGCCTGAATATAATTTGGCAATGGGAAGATGTCTAATGGAGACAGGTAAGATTGAAGAAGCTATCAAATTTTTAGGCAATGTGGTGAGGTTGCGTCCTAAAAATAGCAAAGGTTGGACAGAACTGCTGCGCGCAATGTATAGCGGAGGTTTTTTTGAGGAAGGATTTGAGTGTTCAGCTTTAGCTTTTGAACAAACTGAGTTCAAACCTATTTTTATTTACTATAAGAGTCTTTTCTTATTTGCGATGGGGAAATCCAAAGAAGCCCTGATTTGGCTTGAAAAGGGGATTGCTGCCAATCAGAAGCTAATCAAACAATTCATTGAAATTAACCCTGCTCTTCTTCAGCACCAGCAGGTAGTGGAACTTATTGCCAGAAATAAGAAGAAAAAGTCTCGTTGAATAAAAAAACTCATTAGCCCCTTCATTGATTGCATTGTAATATCTTTGCTGCTGTAAAAAAAGCAGCTCATGAATTTTAATCTTTCACAAATACCTGATAGGAATTTAAAACCAAGAGACCACGGCATTACCATGGTAATGGATAAGGGTCTCAGCATTCAGGAAGCGAAAAATTTTATGAGTGTTTCGCATCCTCATGTTGATATCGTTAAACTTGGCTTTGGAACTTCATATGTTACTCCCAATCTTAGGGAAAAAATTGAAGTGTATCGTTCCTACGATATCCCTGTTTATTTTGGAGGTACATTATTTGAAGCTTTTATTATCAGGAATCAATTTGAAGATTACATTAGTGCTTGTAAAGACTTTGGTATTACATATATGGAAGTAAGTGATGGATCTATTGTTATTCCTCACGCTGAAAAGTGTGGCTATATCGAAAAGCTCACTAAATATGGAACTGTATTAAGTGAGGTAGGTAGTAAGGATGCTGCCCATATTATGGCACCCTACAAATGGATTGAGTTTATGCGAGCCGAACTTCAGGCAGGCGCTACTTATGTAATTGCTGAAGCACGTGAGGCCGGTAATGTAGGTATTTATCGCGGCTCGGGTGAGGTGCGTGAAGGATTAGTGCAGGAGATTCTTACTCAGATCCCAGAAGAAAAGATTATATGGGAAGCACCGCAGAAAGCACAGCAGCTGTATTTTCTTGAACTTATCAATTGTAATGCTAATCTTGGCAATATTGCGCCCGGTGAAGTGATAGCTATGGAATCTATGCGAGTGGGTTTGCGCGGAGATACTTTTCATCTTTTTCTAGATAAAAAATAAGGCAGATGATCATCTATGGTTTGATAGGATATCCGCTCGGCCATTCCTTTTCGAAAGAATATTTTTCAAAAAAATTCAGAAAGGAAAATATTGCTGGTTGTATTTTTGAGAATTATCCACTTGCCAGTATTAATGCATTGCAAGACCTTTTAATGCAAACGCCTTCACTAAAGGGGTTTTCTGTTACCATTCCGTATAAAGAAAAAATTATTCCTTTTCTTAATGAAATAACTCCAAAAGCCCAGTCTGCAGGATCGGTAAATTGTGTTAGAATTTCAGATAATAAACTTTTGGGATTCAATACTGACGTTGTTGGATTTGAGAAATCAATAAGGCCCTTACTTACTTTAAAAAATAATCAGGCTTTAGTATTAGGAACAGGAGGCGCTTCAAAATCAGTGCAGTTTGTGCTTAATAAGTTGAATATAGATTTTAGAATAGTGAGCAGAAATCCTTTAATTTTTAATCACCTGTCTTATTCGCAGCTTGATGCTACAATAATGACTCAGTATAATATTATCATTAATTGTACACCAGTTGGTATGTTCCCTAATGTGAATGACTGTCCTGAAATTCCTTATTCATTAATAACTTCATCACATATTCTTTTTGATCTTGTTTATAATCCAGATCCTTCCTTGTTTCTTAAACATGGAAAATCAAGAGGTGCAGTTATTAAAAGCGGAATGGAAATGCTTGAGATACAAGCAGAAGAAAGCTGGAAAATTTGGAATCAATTTTGAAGTAATATTTTTTTAAATGCTTCTGGTAAAGGTTTTACTTTTTTGGCATTGTAATCATAACAGACCATTTCAGTTTTTGCTTTGCAAATCACCACTAATTGTTCATTTCTTTTAGAGTGTACAACGTAAAAAATTTCAAAACCTGACCCCGTAATTTCTCCTGCAAGTAATGTAATAAGGAGTTCGTCCCCATAGAATGATTCCTGAATAAATTCAACAGCAAGGCCTGCAAGTATAAGCGAAACGCCTTCAAGTTCTAATTCTGAATATCCTAAATCGGTGATCCATTTTACTCTTGCTTCGTGAAGAATGCTTACCATTGAATCATTGCCAACGTGGTTTCCGTAGTTAAGATCAGTAATTCTAACAGGGACGCTTACCACACTAAGTATTTTCCGTGGAAGGTCTATTTTTAGTCTGGCCATTGTGTAGTAAGAAATTTAATAAGTTTATCCATTGCCTTGTGCCTATGGCTTACATGGTTCTTTTCTTCTTCTGTCATTTCCGCAAAAGTAAATTGGCCTCCCTCTGGAATAAAAATTGGGTCGTAACCAAATCCTGTTTTGCCTTTTTCATTTGGAGCAATCGTTCCTTTACAAATTCCTTCAAACATATATTCTTTTCCCTCTAAAATTAAAGATATTACTGTTCGAAATTGTGCATTTCTGTTTTCGACATTAGTTAATTGCTCAAGAATTTTTTCAATATTTTTTTTTGAATCTTTAGCTGGCCCTGTGTATCTAGCAGTTGTTACACCCGGAGCACCATTAAGGCTTTCTACTTCAAGCCCGGTGTCTTCACTGAAGCAATTTTTTTTTGTGATTCTGAAAATTGTTTTTGATTTTTCGAGTGCATTTTCTTCAAGCGTATCATGGGGTTCGGGTATTTCTTCAGTAATGCCGGCTTCGTTAAGCGTAATGATATCAAAGCGATTCTTTAATATAGATCTTACTTCAAGGGCTTTGTGATTGTTGTGTGTGGCAAAAATTAATGAGCGCATCATAAAAATTAGTTGATATCAAATAGCTGTTTCAGTAGGTTCCAAAGTTGTAATTTCTGAGTTTTATCAGCTTTAAGTGTAGAAAGAGTAGGAGCTTGTAATATCACAATATCTTTCTCATTAATTATACTGAATGGCTCAACTTCAGTTTCACTTCCTTTTTTTGCAGTTACCTGTCCAAAGACAAGTACTTTTTGAGGCTGGTACTTTTTAATGGCAGATGCGATAGTGATCTTTTTTTCTTCTTTGATATTGATAATGATCACCTTTTCTGCAGGTAATTTACAGGCACTGATGATGCCTTCTAGAAAGCCTTGGGTTTCATTTTTTTCCTCTTCATTTCTGTCAAAAAGGATAAGTACAATATCAGGAGTAGCTTCCTTTTTTGGAGATTCAGACGATAAATCAATCAAGTTTTTTCGATAAAGTGAGCTCATGATTGGCCCCTTCAATATAATATTGTCAATTTCCATAAAACGTTTTGGTACTATATTTTTTTGTTTCTTTGTTGTAAAATTAAGAATATGATAGCAGCCCAAGCTTTCAATATTTCTAAGGTGGAGCAAAGTAAATTGAAAGATATTAACCTTGAAAATATTCCTTTTGGTAAATACTTCTCTGACCACATGCTTGAGGTTGATTATCAGGATGGGGAATGGAAGACTCCAGAAATAAAGCCCTATCAACCCTTATTGATTGCGCCTTCTATATCAGCACTGCACTACGGCCAGGCTATTTTTGAAGGTATCAAGGCTTATAAGAATGCGAAAGGAGAGGCATTTATTTTTAGGCCACATGATAATTTTAATAGATTCAACATTTCAGCAGAAAGAATGCAGATGCCCGTAATTTCTGAAGAGATTTTTATGGAAGGCATGAAAATGTTGGTTGGTTTGGATAATAACTGGATTCCCTCAATGGAAAACCATTCTCTTTATATCAGGCCTTTCATGTTCAGTACAGACGAATTACTTGGAGTAAGGCCTAGCGATAACTATAAATTTCTTATCATTCTCAGCCCTACAGGGCCCTATTATCATGCGCCCATGCGTATTCATGTTGAGGAGCAATATGTTCGTGCTGTACCTGGCGGTGTTGGATATGCGAAGGCTGCAGGAAATTACGGCGCGGCAATGCATGCTACTGCTGAAGCAAAAAAACAAGGTTACGACCAGGTCCTTTGGACGGATGCCTTTGAACATAAATATGTTCAGGAGTGCGGGGTGATGAACGTATTTTTTATCATTGGCGACAAAGCCATTACTCCTGATCTTGGTGCTGGTACCATTTTGGGAGGTATTACCCGCGATAGTGTCATTACACTATTAAATGAAAAGGGGTTAACGGTGGAAGAAAGGCCCATCAGCATTCTGGAAATTATGCAGGCGCATAAGGCCGGGGAACTGAAAGAGGCTTTTGGCACCGGAACAGCTGCAACTATTTCAATGATTAGCGAACTCCGGTATAAGGATTATATGATGCAATTCGATGTAAATCAATGGCTAATAGCACCTTGGCTTAAAAACCGTCTCCATGATATCCGCTTTGGTCAAAGCCCGGATATTTACAATTGGATGTATCCGGTATAGCCAATGCCTTAATTCCTCTAAGTTTTTGTTCAGTATTTTCTTTTTCATGGGGAAAAATCCCTTACCTTTGCCGTCCAAAAATAAATGGTATCTGAATGCCTACAATTCAACAGTTAGTAAGAAAAGGAAGACAAATTATCAAGGCTAAAAGCAAATCAAGAGCACTTGATAGTTGTCCGCAGCGTCGTGGTGTTTGCACAAGGGTATATACAACTACTCCTAAAAAGCCAAACTCAGCTTTGCGTAAAGTAGCTAAGGTTCGTCTTACTAACAAGATAGAAGTGATTGCCTATATTCCGGGAGAGGGTCATAATTTACAGGAGCACTCCATTGTATTGATCCGCGGAGGAAGGGTAAAAGATCTTCCAGGAGTTCGTTACCATATTGTTCGTGGTAGTTTGGATACTGCAGGCGTTAAAGATCGTAAACAGAGTCGCAGTAAATATGGTACTAAAAAAGAAAAAGCAAAGAAATAATTTTGAAAATATAGTTTAACAATGCGTAAATCACAACCGAAAAAGATTCCTTTAGCTCCCGATCCAAAGTTTAATGACAAATTGGTTACTCGCTTTGTCAATAACCTAATGTGGCAAGGGAAAAAGAGTGGTGCTTTCACTATTTTCTATGATGCTATTGAAAAGGTATCAAAACAAACTGGTGAAGATGGATATGAAGTATGGAAGAAAGCGCTTTCAAACATAACTCCAGGCGTGGAAGTGCGTAGCCGCAGAATTGGTGGTGCTACCTTTCAGATTCCTGCTGAGGTTCGTCCCGACAGAAAGATTTCTCTTAGCATAAAATGGATGGTTCGTTACAGTCGTGAGCGTAATGGTCGCAGTATGGCAGAAAAATTAGCTAATGAGATTGTTGCTGCTAGCAAAGGCGAAGGTGCTTCATTCAAAAAGAAAGAAGATACTCATCGTATGGCTGAAGCAAACAAGGCTTTCGCTCACTTTAGAATTTAATATTTCAAAATACTTATAGATATTTAGTTCCCCTCGGTTTTACTGGGGGGATTTTTTTGGCAGCTATTACTAAAGTATTAATCCTTTTTTGCAGGAGAAGCAATAGAATCAATTACAGGCATCTGCAATGGCATGTCATTAAATGGAGTAGTCAAGGAGTCTACTGATGAACTGGGTATATTATCACGAATTTCAGGAGCCGGAACGATAATAGTATCTATTTTGGCAGGAGGCACACCGCGGGCTTTTGTAGGCTTTTTTACTTTTACATCCTGTTCAGTATCTTCCTCTCTATCCATCTTGTATTTTGCATGCTGGATATTAAAATAATAGGTTGTATGTACTTCTTCTAGCGAAACGGCATCAATTATGTAAAGGAAATTTCTGTACTTGTCTTTTCCTGTACTGCGATGCGAAATAGTAAGTCCTATGTTGGGAATGAAATAATCTCCATCGGCAAGTCCCAATGACAAGAAAGCGGTTTCAGGTGTTCGGCCTTTACCGCTGTATATCATGGCCTCCATGATTTTATCTGCTAGTGCCATGAAATAATTTGCACTGTCTTTTTTTCTTAGTTGGTGATAGGCATATGATCTTTCTTTAAGGGTACTTAGGCTGAGCGGGTTTGTTTGAAGATATTTCTTTGATTCGTCAAGCGCATCCAAATAATATCCATCGTCATTTAGTTTTATAATATCTTTCTCTGTTTGCATATTAGCATAAGGCTTAAAAAACTGATTTTCAGTAAAGCCAATTATCAGCGAAAGTGTCTCGGCCTTGGTGAGAGAGGAATCGTTGTTCTGGAATCGGGTGAGAAGTTTAAGATAATAAATTGTATCGTATTTGTTCTTTGTTCTGTCTAGCGTTGATTTGAAATCACTGTGGTAATCAAAAGGTACGATTCCTGATGGATCGAACTGTGCATAACTATAAAAGAATAGCAGGGTCAATAAAGTAACAAGAAATACCTTCATGTACTGAGGCTTTGTTATTTTTGTTAAAGATAAGTTTTTTTATATGCACCTTATTCGCAGTTGTATCATTGTATTGGTGACGTTTCTTTTTTTGAAAGGGTATGCACAATCATCAAATCCTCTTACTTATTGCATGATTGTTTTAGATAGAGAAGGAAACTCTGTAATTCAGCAAAATCTCAGTATCAAAATATCAATAGCCAATGAAGATTCGGTGATTTTTAGAGAAAGGCAAATTGCTCAGACAGATTCTTTAGGAAAAGTTTGTTTGGATATTGGTACAGGGGAAAAAATTATCGGCAAATTAGATTCTATTATTTGGGCATTAGGCACCTACTATTTAATAATTGAAGACTCTCTGCAGGGAGAAGATGCTTATTATACCCAGCCTATTATTACATTGAGAACTCCTGAGGATCTGGGTCGGGATCATGATCAGGGCATTTGGGAAGGAATTGGTTCTTTTGGTCAGTTTATTATAGAAAATTCACGAAAAAAACGGCCCAAGAAAGTAGTGGTGGATCTTAGCTCCTCTTATGTAAATCTGGCTTACCCTGCCAATACCTACCCTATTTTCAGGCATTTCGAGTGGTCGGACCCTGATACCGATGGTATAGGGAGTACTTTTATTCTTTCTTTCAGTGAGAATACCAAACATGCTTTTATTGAGAAAACAGCTGGATTGGGTGATGTTGCCCTTTATGCTGTTCCTTTTCAACATATAATTATGGATGCCAATGAGCAGCAAATAACGATAAATGTTACTGAGCCCTTGATACTTGTAAGCTATGGCCAAACTTATAAGGTGAAAGGTCCCTGGAATATTATTTATTATTTTGAGTGGTAAGGAAAGTATTCTACTATTTTCTATGTTTCAGGGTTTTTATTTTAAGGAAAAGCAGTATTTTTGCGGCGCTAAGGGACTCGGCATATTAATTGAGATTTTAGTCGGGCTATTTAGCAATATATGAGAGTATAATAATATCATATCATTTTCCCGTAAACCTTTCAGGTTTTTTTAGGGTAGAAGTATAATCAGAAAATATTTTTTGGATCAATAAAAAAGCAGAAAAGTAAAGTTGTAATCAAACATACTTTCTAGCAGGAACAACTAACAGTTATTAATTAATAAAGAAAAAAGGAATAAAATGTCAGACTTACGTTATCAAAGAAATTTTGGAATTGCTGCTCATATTGATGCGGGCAAAACAACTACTACAGAGCGTATCCTGTATTATACAGGAGTGAACCATAAAATAGGGGAGGTGCATGATGGTGCTGCTACTATGGATTGGATGGCTCAGGAGCAAGAAAGAGGTATCACTATTACTTCTGCTGCTACAACATGTTTTTGGAATTTCCCTATGGAACAGGGTAAAAAGGTGGCTGATACTAAGCAGTATAAATTCAATATCATTGATACGCCAGGTCACGTTGATTTTACCGTGGAAGTGGAGCGTAGTTTACGTGTATTGGATGGTTTACTTGCTTTGTTTTGTGCTGTATCGGGTGTAGAGCCTCAGTCAGAGACTGTTTGGCGCCAAGCTAATAAATATAAAGTGCCACGTATTGGTTTTGTAAACAAAATGGATCGTGCAGGTGCTGATTTTCTGAATGTAGTTAAGCAGGTTAAAGAAATGCTTGGAGCTAAGGCCGTTCCACTTCAGCTCCCTATTGGTGCTGAAGATGATTTCAAAGGGGTAGTTGATCTTATTACTATGAAAGGCATGGTTTGGGATGATGAAAGTCAGGGAATGACTTTTAATGAAGTTCCTATTCCTGCAGATATGGTGGATGATGTGAATGAATGGAGACAACATCTTATAGAAGCAGTGGCTGATTATGATGAAAAATTATTGGAGAAATTCTTTGAGGATCCTGCTAGCATCACTGAAGCTGAAATACATGAGGCCATCCGTAAGGCAACCATCGATATTTCTATCATTCCTATGATGTGCGGTTCTTCATTTAAAAATAAAGGAGTTCAAACGGCACTTGATGCTATCGTAAGGTATTTACCTGGTCCTCTTGATATTGAGGCTGTAACAGGAACTAATCCTGATAATGGCGAGGAAATTACTCGTAGTGCAGATCCAAAAGCACCTTTCAGTGCACTTGCTTTCAAGATTATGACAGATCCTTTCGTAGGAAGGCTGGCTTTCTTCCGCGCTTATAGTGGAAGACTTGATTCTGGTTCTTATGTATTGAATACTCGTACTGGAAAGAATGAAAGAATCAGCCGTATTATGCAGATGCATGCTAATAAGCAAAATCCAATTGACTTCATTGAAGCAGGAGATATTGGAGCTGCTGTTGGTTTTAAGGATATTAAAACAGGAGATACTCTTTGTAATGAAGATCATCCAATTATATTGGAGGCAATGACTTTCCCCGAGCCAGTTATTGCAATTGCGATAGAACCTAAAACTCAAGCTGACGTTGATAAAATGGGTATGGCTATTGCTAAACTAGTAGAGGAAGATCCTACACTACGTGTGAGAACTGATGAGGAAACGGGTCAGACTATTCTCAGCGGTATGGGTGAATTGCATCTTGAGATCATTATTGATCGTATGAAGCGCGAATTTAAAGTTGAAATAAATCAGGGTGCTCCACAGGTGGCTTATAAAGAAGCATTCCATAATACAATTGAACATCGCGAGATCCTTAAGAAACAAACGGGTGGTCGTGGTAAGTTTGCTGATATCATTTTTGAAATCGGGCCTGCTGAAGAGGAGTTTTTGAAAGAAGGTAAAACAAACTTCCAATTTGTGAATGCACTTTTTGGTGGAAGTATTCCAAAGGAATTTGTTCCTGCTATTCAGAAGGGTTTTGAATCTGCTATGCATACAGGGGTAATGGCAGGTTATCCTATGGAAAATCTGAAAATTACTGTTAAGGATGGTTCTTTCCATCAGGTGGATTCTGATGCTATGTCTTTTGAATTATGTGCTAAACAAGGATTCCGTGAGGCAGGCAGAAAAGCAAAGCCAGTATTGCTTGAGCCTATCATGAAGGTTGAGGTGCTTACTCCTGACCAATATATGGGAGATGTAACAGGAGATCTTAACCGTCGTCGTGGTATGCTAGAAGGAATGGACAATAAGCATGGTGTTCAGGTAATCAAAGCAAAGGTTCCTTTGAGTGAAATGTTTGGTTATGTAACCCAGTTGCGTTCTCTTTCTTCAGGAAGAGCAACCTCTACTATGGAATTCAGTCATTATGCTCCAGCGCCTAATAACGTAGCTGAAGCGGTGATGGCTAAGCAGAAAGGAAAAATGAAAGTAGAGGATTAATTTACTCTTTATAAAAAGTAAATTTTTTATATTATTAAGGCTCCACTCAATGTGGAGCCTTTTTTAATTAGTAATTATAGAGTTGAAATTATGCCTGTTTATTTTTCAAAATAGAAATTGATTTCACTTGACTTAACTAAATATTATTTAGCTGCATTATTCTTTTTTGTATGATAATTTGCGGGCACTATGAAATTAATGTCCCTTGAAAATATTTTATTTATAGATATAGAAACAGCTTCTTGTTTTCCTTCATTCAATCAGATGCCAGATTCCTGGCAACATTTGTGGAATGAGAAAATAGAAAAGGTAAGACCCGAAAATGTTTCATGTGCAGACTTTTATAAGCTGCGCGCAGGAGTAATGGCAGAATTTTCAAAAGTAGTATGCATCAGTATTGGATTTTTTTTGCATCAAGACCCACTCATGTTACAAGTAAGATCATTCTTTGATGAGAATGAAAAAAATGTGTTGCGAGAGGTGCTTGATTTTTTAAAAAGTAACTACAGCTCGACAAATAAGTTAAGGCTAGCAGGGCATAATATCA
>Ga0209190_1000923_pt1 | contig 21025 bp, 27 predicted proteins | sample M_140205_XF_Meta_FD_187315 | JGI IMG/M metagenome (GOLD analysis project Ga0209190, IMG submission 187315) | Freshwater microbial communities from Lake Montjoie, Canada to study carbon cycling - M_140205_XF_MetaG (SPAdes) (version 2) | ecosystem: Environmental > Aquatic > Freshwater > Lake... | reverse complement strand
TCCTGCTTGCATAGCAAGGGTAAATCCTAATTTCTGTAAAGCTTTGACAATATCGTTACCTGATAGTCCAGGAAACTTAGGCATGAGCTAATTCAAAAGTCGTTACTAGAGGATGACTTTGAACAGTCATTGGAAACTCTTCTAGATAAAGGCTCGTTGCTTCTTTTAAATTTGCAACGGCTTCTTGGTAAGTATCACCTTGAGTACAAGTCCCAGTCTCGGGGTTTAGAGCATTGAATCCACCTTCTTCTGCTTGTGTAATAACGGCAGTAAATATCATGATGCGAGCCCTCCATTGATTTGAGTAACTTTAGAATTCAATTTTCTTAACTATAGTTGATTTAATTAAAGTCTGTCAATATTGGTCCGGTTTGAATTGCTGGTAAATAAGATCTGATTAATCGCTAATAAAGTTTCTTTCTTAAACGGAAACTGTTCATTAATTTTGAAACTCTATTTTTATCGACAATTCATCTGTGGCGAAAAGTATTTAGATAGAAGAAATAATACATTGTTTGTGTTATTTCTAAGGAATTAAAAAAACGCCAAAAAAACGGTATTTTCAAGTGTTAATAAATACTTAATAATGCCTTTGTGAATAAAAAATTTATGCGTCCGTTTGGATTGGGTCAACTTTTCAAAGCTGGTTTCTCTTATCAGGCAATCTCAATGAAAAAATAGATAATCCCTTTGCTACACATGAAATGTTTTGAGATTGATACAACGAACCAACTTCCAAAACCCTAAATTCAGATTCTGACTCGTATGCCTCGTGTTTAAAGTAAGTCATCTTTAATTTTTTGGGCTTGAGCGCCAATGGTGTCCATATTTTGTAAATTGGTAGATGAATGGCTGAAAGTGTCTACTTCGATTCATAGCAGCCGACCATAAACTCCATCATCTCTGCAGCATCTTTACTGAGATAAAACCTAACCATTTTTTCGTTAAACTCTTGGACTTTTGCTGCGGGTACGCTGATAGCATCAATTCCGGCAGTCATCAAGATCCCGTTCATCATGAACCGGGAGGTGCGCTTATTGCCATCAAAAAAGAATTGCTGCAGTGCGCCGAATAAGAAAAATGCCAGTCCTTTTTCAAATGGATAATCAACTTGATTATTAAGCTTCTCAACACCATGCAAGAAGACTCGGTTTAAATCTGGAGCTCCTTTAAGAGTTGGCAAAGGCGTGTGGCGTCCGTGCTCTCCAAGTGCAACATCAGGTGAATAAGATATTTCCTTGCCTTCGCCCCTAAAGTGCCCCCATTCCAAGGATTCATTTCGTGCCACGAGGCTATGCAAGTCAGTGAAAGTCGCTTTGTCTAATTTGAACTGGTTCGCTTTGACCAACGCTAGCAGATGTTTGGAACTTTCGGCAAGGTTGAGAACCTGTTCTTGATCAGAAATTTTCCGTCCCCCAACAGTAACGCCATCAAGTAAAGTTTTAACTTCAGGATAGGTGAATGGGTTTCCTTCAAGGACAGAAGCATCCCAAACAAAAACGGACAGCATATGGTGGAAACGAAAGCTAACTCGCTCAATTGAATGCGTTGAAATGGAATCAGGAATTTTTGATCGATTCCATTTGAAACCAAGTGCGGAGAAAAGATCCATGTTGTAAATTTTTTATGGTTTTTTACGGTTACGCAAAGAGCTTCAGTATGAGCAATATTTCACTTTCTGACTTGTAATACCTCATTTTAGCTGGGCAAGCCTAGCTTGTCACTCGAATTGCGCCATCACAGTGTTGGTTTTTGAACAGTATCCGAAGGGCTCAATACCATCTCCTTCGGTGTGGCAGTATAAGGTCAAAGATTTGACCCCAGTGTCCTTGGTCGTGAACACAGCCGAGTGTTGGTGGTGATTGAACAATCCGTCCAACTCCATTGCTGAGTTTTTAGAGCAAATCAAGCAACTAAAAGACGGCAAAGCGCTGGGTCCCTGCGGCATCGGCAGTTTGCCGCACGAAGCGATGGAACTCTTCACAGATGCAACCAAAGCCAGCCCCAATCACATTCCCTAAAAAGGGGTCTCGCTCGCCATCACCGATGTGATCGCGGGTCACGGGGATGGTTTTTTCATCGACGTTCCAGTGGTTTTGGGTTTCATCAGGACGGGTAAATTGAAGGCGCTGGCCATCGCTGCACCCCAACGTCACCCCATGCTCCCCGAGACCCAAACTCTCAATGAATGAGATGGGGTTGAACGGTGTGGGCTCCAACAATTGGTTCGCCGTGTATGCGCCCAAATCCACGCCAAGTGGTATTAGGTGACCAGAAAAAAGTTTACCCCTGTTGATAGTGGGCTTGATTTTTTCCAGTGGTATGGTCGTCGCCAAGGCCGCAGGACTTGATGCTTTGGGTTTGCTCATCGCGGCCTTCGTGTCGACGCACTTTTATTTCTACAAAAGCAACCCACCGGTCTCCATCATGGTCTCCAATGAGGTGGGAGTTGTTGCCGGCTGAGCAGGCCTTATCGGTGTCCTACGAGAGGGCGTCCAGTGTCGGAAAACTATCGCATGATCCCCAATGATTGCCATAGAAATTCATAAGAAATTTCTTCTCGGTCTTGCATTTTGGCCTGTTGACGTTCACCCGTTTCATAGCTGCGAAGCAGCCTCTTGACTCGCTCCAAGCCCTTTGGTGTTTTGATCATTTGTCTGGGGGTTTTGTTGTCCAAGATCGCAATTTTTTCATCGGCCCAGTTGGCGTAAGTTCGATGAATGGTTTCTTGCATGAGCTTCGCAAGTGTGGCGCGATCGAGGGGTGACGAGGATTCAGGGGCTGGCTTTTTAGAGGTGGTGAGCCTATGCGCGTTGTTGGGATCATTCAAAAACTCATCCATCGATGACGCTTTTCTGCTCATGAATGTGACCGCTTCCTCCATTAACCCTTTAAACCACAGTTGACTCTCATCGGCATAGCGTTGGGTGTTGGAGAATAATTCAATTTGATTGGCTTTTTTACTCCAATTGATTTGAACCAATGGGCGGATGACGCCATCTGTGCAGGTCATCAATTTAGTCCATCCCTCTTCGCTGGTCTGTACATCGGTTTGGGCTGCCAGGGTCTCGCGCAATTTTGTCTCGCCATTGACGCGATACTGATCAAAGATCATCTTGATGGGTTCACCCGAATAGCTGTCGATCATCTCGGGCATTTTCCTAGGTAAAACGGTTTGTTCTAGCCAATTTTCGATGATGATCTCGCCAAACTCCTTTTTGTATTCAAGACAGTCCAGACACTCTTCGGTGTATTCTTCAAGCTCAACGAGCACTCGATCCCCGATGAAGTCATTAAAGAGGTATGCTGAGCCCGACATTTCAAAGTGATCGTCTGCTCGAAGGATGCGGCAGCCCAGCAGATCGCCAACTTTGACACTTCTGGAGCCAGAACGCTCCATGACCACGAAGGACTCTTGATCGACGTCGACCACATCAAACAAGGTCATTTGTTGGCCAGGTATCACTTCTGCAACTTCGTACAACCGCAAGGGGCGTTGGCCCAGTTGTTGCAACCAATCGCGTTGCTCGGCACTTAGGGGGGGACCCTCGGGGCTCAAAATGTATTCATTGATGCTACGCTTTCTTCCCTTTACATTGATCTCGCCATCCGCCAAAAGCCATTCAGTTAAATTTTGCTCAATGAGTCTGACAAGCTCGGGTTTCAATTTGGGGATATGTCTCAAGCCTTCAACCGGCATTAATTCATGGTTCAAGTCAAGAAAAGCATTGCTCCAGCCTTTGCGGTGCAAGGTGGACAACCAAGCAATGGCCTTTTGTACGGCATAAAGGCGAGAATTTGGATTCGTCTCGTTACTCAAGTTTGACTCCATGGTTCTGAGAAACACTCAGTTTTGAGTGGCTCATGAGACCAGTGCTTGCGAAGCGCTGGTTTTAAAATATTGAATTCAGACCCAATAGATTAATCCATTGGACTGACGGTTTCATTTTACTTTTTGGAAAATGCTCAAGTCAATTCTATTGGCCAAAGCATGATAGCCGGTTCGATTGGGGTGCAATTTGTTGCCATTTGTAGCCATTACCACCGACCGCGCTCTCTGGGACGAATATAGGAGATGGGTGGCAGGAAGTCAGCTTTGATGGTGCAGAGGTATGCACACATGTCTGTTGAGCATTTCACGCAGAGTGCGAGTGTGTTGGATAGCGTATTGAATCCTGCCCATTCGGCATTTACACAAAATCCCCACAGTCAAGGAGCCATGTTAGTGGCTCCTTACCTGCAAAGCCTGATGAACTCTGGCTCCTCGACGTGGGATCGAACCACGGACCAACAGATTAACAGTCTGCTGCTCTACCGCTGAGCTATCGAGGAATAGCTCAAATTATAGCAAAAAAAACACGTTTTTTCTAGCTTCGTTATAAAAGTTCAATCTTGTCTGATTTTCGCTCTTAATTCGACTAATTTTTGCCACTTTTTTCAGCCCCAAAACACTCGCAAAAGCTCATGAATAAAGCGCTGTCGTCTAAATCAAAATCAAAGAAAACTAAACCAATTGACAACCTGATCTCACGACCGAATTATCTCAATCGAGTCAAAGATTTAATAACATAAAAAATTTAAATTGAGAAATTCATCATAATCGACATACTTCGTCAATATTTCGATCGATTACAAGCAATGCCATCGAAGAGATCAAGACTGCAACCATTGCAATTGGTTTATATAAAAGATTGCGCTCAAGACTTTTAAGGGGAGAGGGTCTAAACCACGCACTGGAATAAATTGTTCAAGCAGCTCCTGAACTGGCTGCAGATCTATACAGGTGGGAATTTTATGAAAGCACAAATGATCAAAACTGAACTTGAGAAGCAACTGACTTTTATTGATTTGATAGCTTGAAAGTGAATATGTTTAAGGAATTAGTATCCTGCAGACGTATAAGGTGTCTCTGCATTTTTTTTATAAACAAGTAAATTTCTAACATAAGATATAACTCTAATATTTTTTTGATTAAAAATAGATGTGCTGACAGTAAGTATTCCTTCATTTATACGAGATTTAGAAATTCTTTTATCCAATATTGTAGATTCAGCTCTTAACGTATCACCTGGTAAAGTATCGTGATGAAATTCAGCATCATGCCAACCTAAATTCGCAACAACACGGCCAAATGTCCGAGTAGTTAAAGCCGTTGCTGCACCTAAGACCCAAGTTTGAGTGATAGCTACTTCACACTCTTGGTTAGACTTTAGCCAAGCAGAGTCGTGAAACTGTGGGGAAATCTCCATGTATTGCCAAGCTTTTATAGGAGCCTCGTTTGATGAAAAAGTTCTACATGGCCAATGTATAAAAGTTTCGTTAGGATTAAAATCTTCGAAGAAAAGTCCTGTTTGCTCAACGAAATTATTTTTACTACTCAATTTATAAGAATCAAATCTCGGTTCATTAACTGAAGTTAAATTCTTTATATGGTCTGGTGCAAGAATTGGACCTTTATTTCGTTTCCAAACAAGTGCATCATATTTTACTTTTGAAACAATTATTCCATTCTGATTTTTAGCTTGGCAAAGAACTTCTATCTTTCCAAATTCACTTTTAGGCAGATCTTCAATAGCAATAATTTCAGAGTCGGAGTAAAGGGTATCTCCTCCAAAAACTGGTGCAGTCATTGAAATATTTTCAAATCGAAGAATACGTTTTCGCTTGGAAAATGTTTTAGACGACATGCCAATCATTAATTGTAAAGTTATAGTGCTTACGATAAGAGGATTTTTCCAAACTGTTTTTTCAGCATAATTGTTATCATAATGTATCATTGCTGCGTTCATAGTCTCAAGAGACTCGTTTACATTATCTTGCTGACTTACAGTTAAGCCAGGTCTATGATGAAAATGCTGACCTATTTGAAAATCTTCAAAATCTAATCCGAAGCGTTCTAAAAATTGTCCCTCGGCTGTTTTTGAATATGCAAAAAAGCTCATTGATATCTCCTTTAAATAATTATCTTAGCTCTTGCCAAAACTCGTTTTGCAGACATAACTACAGGTTCATCTACCATTCGCCCTTGAAAAGAAAAGACACCACCTTTATTTTCAGTAAATGCAAAAATAATTTCTTTTGCCCATTCAATCTCGTTGATGGTTGGTATAAAACAATTTTGAATTGGTTTAACTTGATCGGGATGAATTGAAAATTTACCAGTAAAACCGAGTTTTTTAATTCTATTTGTCTCCTCAATTAATCCTGTCGAATTTTTTAGATCCAGATAAGGTACATCCCACAACGCAAGCTTATAAAGTGAGCTGTATAGTACCATTTGACTTCTAAAATAAAGCAATGCTTCATATTCAAACGCACACCTGAGGTCTGCAGATAAGTCTGCACCACCAAAGCCAAGTGCAATTATTTTTGAGCTTGATTTGCAAATTTCATCAAGAGAATAAATACCTCTTGCAGATTCAATTAAGGCAACAACTCCAAAAGGTACCTCGTCAGTAGTCTTCCATGTATCTAAACAATTGAGAAGTAATTGTGGTGACTCAACTTTAGGTATTAAAACTAAATCAGGCGCAAAGCCTTCTTTAATAGAATCAATTAGTGCATCGTTATCATCATGAAAGTAGGGACTTTCAAGTGAATTTATACGAATACATATTAATTTACGGAAATTGTCTTTTACTTTAACTTCATTTTTTTTTAATTTAAGCCATTCGAAAACATTTGTTCTTGCTATATCTTTGTCTTGAGGTCCAACTGCATCCTCAAGATCAAGAACAATACCATCCGCTGCACTGGCATAACCCTTTTCAAACCTAGTAGTTGCAGTACCAGGGGTAAATAATAATGTTGATAAAGCAGAAAATTCCATTTTGGCTCCCTATAATTAGCTTCGTCTGAAGAGAATGGTGTATTTGAATCTTTCCTCTGGATAAATATTTATGGATGAAATAATTGGATGAAGTTGAGAGTCTCTATGCCATCTAATGATTTTTAAGCAGGGTGATTTGTTTGGGATATCCAGAGATAAAGATTCTATTTTAGAAGAGGTGCACGCAGAAATTGATTGTTCAATTTCATTTAAATGCACACCTAGTTTTTTTTCCATCAATAAGGCAATTGAACCTTTGTGATTAGGTAGAGAATTCAGAATTGACTGATGAATTATAGGAATGTAAAAGTCAGAAATACAAATAGGTTCTAAATTTGACTTTAAACGCAAGGCCTTGACGTGTAGATGCGTTGAAAAATGAAATGCTTGATTATGCTCGTTGATAATAGCTATTGGTAATACGTTTACCAGTGAGTTTGAAATTAACTTTAACCGGGTTTGTCCAGTAAATTGCAATATGCTTTCAAGTGAGTTAGATGTATGGATAAACCTTTGTGGCTTTACTTTCCTTATCACTTTTGTACCAATACCTGATCTTTTCTGAACATAACCTTCTGATGCTAGTTCTTTAATTGCACCTCTTATTGTTATTCTACTAACTCCATAATAATCAACTAATTGAGACTCTGTAGGTATTAGTTGATTAACTGGCCATTGGCCTTTATGTACCAAATCTTTCATAGCTTTAGCTATTTGAAGATATTTGGGTGTATTTTTCATGATTGAAGGAATTCGAAATTTTTAAGGTTAATTTATACTATTCCCTGTTGCCTTAAAAGTTCAATTTCATTTGATGTATAACCTGATTCTTTTAATACCTCTTCGGTATTTGCTCCAAATGATGGCGCTAAAGTTACTTTCGGTTGTTCTGAGTATCTAATGGGTGGGGAAATGTATTTAAATGATTCGTTCTCGTTAATTTCAATACGCTCTATGCGATTTTGATTGGTGACCCAAGGATTATTAAGGGCCTCTTTGACATTCAAAATTGGTGCTGCAGGTACATATTTTTTAAATATATTCATCCATTGATTTGTATTTTTTGACATTAGGACTTTATCTAACAAATCTGTTAGGACTTCGCGATTAAGTAATCGTTCTTTAAAAGTTAAAAACCGACTATCCTTGATTAAATCAGAACGTCCAATTTTTTCACAAAGTAATTTCCAAAACTTTTCTTTATTGCACATGATATATATCCAACCATCAAGTGTTTTGTATGTTTGACAGGGAGTTAAGGATGCATGGGCGGATCTTGGAAGTCGATTCGTTTCAATTCCTTCATTTAAAAACCAATGTCCAATATAATTGAGGTTGTAAAGTGAAACGTCAAATAAACTGATATCAATATCTCTACCTAACCCATCTTCTTTTGCGCTGAGTACTCCAGCCAGTAACGAGAGGCTTGCAAGTCCGCCAGTCATTAAATCAATTAAAGAAAGTCCCGCTCGAGCTGGAGCGCTATTAGGCTCTCCAGTTAAGTGAAAATACCCAGTTTCTGCCTGCATCAAATAATCATAACCTGGCCAATTTGCTCTTTCGCCAACTCGACCATATCCAGTCAAATGTACGCAAACAATCTTTGGATTAAATTTTTTTAATTTTTCGTAAGTCAGTCCCAATTTTTCAGGCACATCGCCTCTTAAATTATGAGTGACTGCATCAGCAGTAGTTACTAGTTTTTGAAAAACTTCAATTCCAACCGGTTGACTGAGATCAAGGGTTATACTTTTTTTTCCTCTATTGAGACCTTGAAAAAACACACTGGATGCATTTTGGGGTAAACCCTTAAACCAAGAAGGCCCAACGGTTCTTGCCATGTCACCCCCCATTTGAGGGGTTTCTATCTTAATGACCTCTGCCCCTAAGTCCACTAAGAATTGAGTTCCAAATGGACCAGCACCATATTGCTCCACTGAGAGAATTTTTAGATTTTTAAGCATAATAGGTGTAATATATCATAATGTTATAACATTTGATTACACCTACCATTCGAGTATACAACTATGAAATTTATTTGTTCAAACGATTCAAAAACAAGCTTAATTAATTACTTCAATAAATTTTTAATTGGAATGAGCATTGGATTATGTTTCGTCAACGTATCAGCTGACACGTATCCCTCTAAGCCAATCAAAGTTGTTATACCATTTCCGCCAGGCAATGCCAGTGATGTCACAGCAAGAGCTTTAGGTGACTTACTTTCGAAACGTATCGGTCAATCAGTTATTATTGACAACAAGCCAGGAGCTGCTGGTGCTATTGGAACTGACTTTGTAATTAAATCACAGCCTGATGGCTATACTCTTTTGATTACCTCTTTATCACCGATTGTCATTCTTCCGCATATAAATAAAAATCTTCATTTCGATCCACTTAAAGATTTACTTCCTGTCGCAAAAATCGGTTCGACCTCAATGATTATGGTTGCATCAAATAATTTTCCTGCAAATAACCTACAAGAACTGATGTCCTATGCAAAAAATAATCCAAATAAGTTAAATTATGCATCACTAGGTGCAGGAACTTTATCAATGTTGACTATGGAGGTATTTAAAAAATCTACTGGATTAAATATTCAACACATTCCTTATAAGGGAAGTTCTCAAGCGATGACAGATCTTATTGGAGGCAATGTAAATTTAATGATTGATGGAATGACTTCTTCTTATAGCCAAGTCAAGGCTGGTAAATTAAAGGCACTTAGTATTTTTTCAAGTACAAGGTCTGAAATTGCGCCAGAAATTCCAACTTTGAAAGAGTCAGGAAACCCCAGTCTTGCTGACGTTCGCGTGGATGGTTGGTCAGGTCTTTTTGCCCCTGTAGGAACATCAATTTCAGTAATTAACTTTATCAATCAAGAAATTAATAAGATCATAGTTGATCCTGAATTTAAAAAACGTGCATTTTCTCAAAACCTAGAAGTTTATGCACCAAGTTCGCCTGATCAATTTTCTACATTTATAAAAGCTGATTCTGATTTGTGGTTAAGTGTGATTAAACCTTTAAATATAGTCGAAAATTAAATATTTGCTTCAGTATTTTTTCATCATCGAAATCGTATTCGCAAATAATTAATGTATCAATTTCGTTACCAGTAATTTGCTTAGAATTAACCTTATGCAATCTTAAGATGTGATCAAATTTATTTTCATCCCATGAACCAGATCAAATGGAGAAGCGGTCTATAAATATTAGATTGGATCTCTCTAATGAGCTCTTCTTAATTGAAATACCCTCCAAAGGTGAAATAGATGGATAGCTTTGGCCCAGTAATATTGATTGAAGTGGTGCTGATCTTTGGAGGGGTTTTGCTTTTTGCTTGGTGGCAATTGCGTGACCTTCGAAAGGAGCGAGAAAAAGGACAGAAGAAGAAAGAGCAAAACAAAGAGTATTACTAGACGGAAATCGATCGGTAACTAATATTGCTGACGCAATAAACTATCCTGCAACCGATGGTAAAAAAATGAAAAGAGGGTCATTTGAACGTTATTAGAATTTTTTGCTCATTCTTATTGCTGCTTTCAGTCAATTTCACGCTGGCACAAAAAAATACCCCGCCAGCCTATGCCTCGATCCCAGCTAGCGTTGATGGCATTGGTAAGCGCTATATGGATCGTGAAATCTCAGGGGTTATGGGTTGGCAGGGTGCTGAATGGCTCGAGCGTGACAGGCGAGAGCTCGAAGAACGCACGGATTTATTGCTTGATGCATTGGCTTTGCAACCAGGCATGGTTGTTGCCGATATTGGTGCCGGTACCGGCTATCTATCTCGTCGCATGGCTTCGCTTGTTGTACCGGGCGGTAAAATCATAGCCCTCGATTTACAGCCAGAAATGGTGAATTTTCTTCAGGCCGGAGTGAAGCGTTCAGGTCTAAAGCAGATCGAAGTAAGGTTGGGTTCGGTCGACGATATTAAATTGCCCAAGAATTCAATCGATATGGCCATTATGGTGGATGTGTATCACGAACTTGCCTACCCTTATGAAGTAATGATCAGCATCATGCAGGCTCTCAAACCCCGTGGCCGCATTGTCTTCGTGGAATACAAGGCAGAAGATGCGCGCGTACCCATCAAGCCCCTACATAAAATGAGTGAAGTGCAAATTAAAAGGGAAGCCGCTGTTTTTGCATTGGAATGGGAGAGGACTGTGAGCACACTGCCGTGGCAACATGTTGTGGTGTTTCGTAAACGAGAATAAATTTGATTCAATCACTGTTCAATAGATTATTTGGTTCTTCTTTGATCAATTTTCGATTAATTTGAACTTACCAATGTCAATCCTTCACATTTGATCTCTTTTGTCAAACTTCTGAACTTGGACTTGGACTTGGACTGTTAAACGTCGCCGGCTTTCTGAGAGGAATATTACAAAGCCATCAGGAAAGTCGACACGCGAGTGGACTCGCTTATACCAAACATCGTTCAATTCCCAACGCTGACCGTGAGGAAGCATCAGTCTCAGGTTGAGTTAGAAAAGCAGCTGACTTTCCTTGCTTTAATCTCTTGGGTTCAATTCCCCGCCCCTTGGGGCGGATTCCGATTTTGTAATAATGGGGCATGAGCGAATATCTTCACAGGAGCCACAACGTAACGGTTTTGATGTATCACTTGGTTTTTCCTGCGAAGTATAGAAGGGTTGTATTTGACGGAGAAGTTGAAGCGGTATTGAAGAAAGTGTGCCTTGATATTGAGAAAAGGTACGAACTAAAGTTTCTCGAAATTGGGGCTGACCAAGATCACGTTCATTTTCTTGTTCAAAGCATACCGACTTACAGCGTGGCAAAGATTGTGGCCGTGATTAAAAGCATTACTGCGAGAGAGATATTTACACGGTGCCCACAGGTCAAAAAGCTGCTTTGGGGAGGATCATTTTGGACTTCCGTGTACTTCGCAAGTTCGGTGGGTAAACACGGAGATGAAAATATGGTTAAAAAATACGTCAAGAATCAAGGCAACGAATATCAACAAATTCACCAGGATCGCCAATTAGGGCTGTTCGATACCTCGACCCTTGGGTCGAGGTAACTCATTGCAGCAATTACGGCTCTCCAGGTCTTTGAGAGTAATCAATAAATCCATTTCGGTTAGGCATTTGTATGCTTGCCAACGTTTTTTCATTGACTTCAAATTCCTCTGTCACAATGCCGTTTAAAAATATTATTTGTCGTGGGTGTTATCACTCTGAATTTTTACTTTGTAGATGAGTTATATAAATTTATGCGTGTTTACCCTTATTTTTGTTTGATTGTTAGCAAAAAAAGGGGATTGATTGAGTGAATATAAATGACTATAGATTTGGGATAATAATTGATTCCTATGCACCCCTCTTGAAGAACTCCTTAAGTTGTTTTACTCGTTAATCATAAGTTGAGTAATATCTAGAAATTAGGCGCTTCTTGAGTTGTTTGTTCAACCTGATAAAACAATTTGAATACTTAAGATGATTCTTGATAATAAAGTTCAATTATTTGAAATAAGTTATGTGAGCAAGGCAACGCAGGAAATAGGCTTGTCCGGTTTAATCCATTTATTTACCGTTTGTCAAAAGAAAAACAAAAAAAACGATTTAACTGGTGTCCTCTTTTTTGAAAATGGGCATTTTGCTCAAATTCTTGAAGGTGAACGTGAGATTATCTTGAAAACTTGGGATACTATTTCGAGCGATCCAAGGCACGAAGTTCTACGAAAAATTTCATTCAAAGAGATTAACCAACGTCTCTTTCCAAATTGGGGATTGCGTTTTTACGGTGCAGAGAAAATTGCGCAAGACTTACCGCAATTGACAAAAGTTCTTGATGGACTTGAAAGTCACGACAGTGAGCTTTTAGAAATTATGCGCTCAGTTTCCTTGAATAACTGAAAAGCATAAATTCAAATTCTGAGGGACTGGGGTTTATTACTTTTTAAGTCTAAAAGAATGATTTTTTATACGCTTTTCGTTTCGACCACTCATTATCAGTAAGACCTGCTTCGGCATATTAATACTTAGTCAAAACTCTATAAAAACGATTCAACAAGACGCTTATAAAATATTAATCTGACATAGAAAATTAGCTGAATTAATTAGTTGATCTTTTAGAGGGCTGAATTAAGTCAAAACCAAACTTTGTTTAACCTTTTTTGAGGTTTCATTATTTGGTTTTTGCTGTGAAGTCCAGCACCTTCGACGTTTAACAATTTTTTTATTACCACAAGAGACGTTGTTCTAAAATTGGACATGGGTTTCTTCATATCAGCATTGCAAGGTGTTATTTTAAGAAACACTGCTTTATCTTTAACTCAAGATCCTACCTCATCAATGTAGGTATTTGATATGTAGGTATTTGATAGGTTGTGCTGGGCTTGCATGATTATTACAATTTGATTAAGGTTGTACTTGGTAAAATGATTTTCATTTTGTTAAAAGCCTTTTTCATATGGGGACAATGAATATAGAGTATCTTCTGCATGCATCACATTTTTGGTGCTATTAATTTAATGACAGGATCTATTCATGAAGAAGATTTTAATTGCCAGCATATGTGCTTTCGCTGTGACTTTATCAGCTCAGGCTAAAGATATTGTTGATACTGCTGTAGCAGCTGGTTCATTTAAAACATTGGCAACTGCCTTAGGCGCAGCAGGCTTGGTTGACACGCTCAAAGGAAAAGGACCTTTTACTGTCTTTGCTCCTACCGATGAAGCTTTCGCAAAAATTCCTAAGGCTGACCTAGAAGCGTTGTTGAAAGATAAAGCCAAATTAACAGCAATCTTAACGTACCACGTTGTGCCAGGAAAAGTTATGGCTGCTGACGTAAAGCCAGGTAAGGTCAAAACGGTTCAAGGTTCTGAACTGACCATTTCAACCTCAATGGGTGTCATGGTTGATAACGCAAAGGTTGTTAAAACGGACATTACTGCTGACAATGGTGTAATTCATGTCATTGACTCAGTGATCATGCCCAAGTAATCATTGAATTGGACTGATCGTATGTATGTTCAGTTCAATTTTTTGTTGTTAATAATGAGTGAAGTTGAAACTTCACTCTAAAATTTGTAATGCTTGTTTTATCTCTTTTTCAAGAATCGATCTAGAGTTCATGTGAATGTTGTGTCCAAATAAAATATTTCTCTGACCGTGGCATAAGTTGATCAAATTTTTACGATCACTTGGTAAGATACGAGTCATACTTCTCAAAAATTTTTCTTCAAGAAATCTTGACCCAAATTTAGACTCGAAATATACGTTTTCGTTGTCTACTCTTAGGCGTTCGAAGTCGTTGGCGTGCAGTGCAATATAAAAATAAGCGACAACTAGTGCTAAAACTTCAATGAATGAGAATGGGAGGATTAGTGTGGCACCTAGTAAGAAAAAAATAGTTCCTATAAGCACAGAAACTGTTCCCAAGAACATAAAAATAACTGCTAAAAGAATAGGGGAAATGGAGCAGTTTCGCTTGAGATAAAACTCATACCCATAGTTTGTCTTAAGCCCGATTGGTGTATTCACAGTAAATCATCTCTTGGGTAGTTTCGTTGGTGCATGAATTCATAAGTATTAACTCATAAGTATTAATTCATTTCGCTTGTATTTGATGGAAATTTATGTGAAGCATATCTAACCAATGCATTAGCCAAAGCAAGTATCAATATGGTCGAGCCAAGTAAAAATATTTCCATGTTTGCTTCGTGCTTGTTGACTAAATCAATGATGAGTCTCGTTACTGCAGTTATGGCTACATAAATTAAAAATCGCACAGGCATGTGATTGGTTTTAAAGTAGATTCCTACCATTGCCCCAATTTCTAAATAAATAAAAAGCAGAAGAAGATCTTGAATAGAGGAAGTTCCCTTTAGGAAAATCGACTGGAAGGTTTCTGCTGAAGACCAGGCCGTAGCTGCCCCAATGCCAAAAAGAGTAATCCTATGAAAAACCGAGACCAATAGGTTACCAACTAAGTCAGTCCATTTTTCAGCACCAAGCAATCTTTTTGAATTTGTATCCATATCCCTGTTTTGCAATGACATAGTGTTTCCCTTTTACGTTAAATTCGCACAAGTTTCTATAATGCCTATATGATACATTTAAAAGAAAATACAAGTTTGAAGGTCTTAATTTAAGCACCAACTGATCACGAAAACCCGCTCATCTGCGTCTCGGCTCGAGAGATCAGCATTGTGTTGTCCGAACCAACTTGGTGCATAGGTTTTGTTTTGATGTCGCATATGCCAGGCTATTTTGAAATAACCAACCCTCATCGGTCGCAATGTAGGTGATGTCACTTGACCAGACCCGATTGGGCTCAGCTGGCGTGAAGTTTCTTTGAACCAAATCACGAGCGAATCGTAGTTTGTGGTTGCTGTCAGTGGTATTGACAAAGCGTTTTTTGCCCTTGGCTTTGATTCCATTGATCTGCATGGTCTTGCGAACCCTCTCTTTGCCCGCCCTGAAGCCTCTGGCATTGAGTTCTGTGGTCATCCTAGTCTATGGCCATGCTCTTGGAGAACTTCAGCGTGTATGGCCCTGATTTGAGCCTGAAAAGCCTCCTCGCTCAGGCGTTTGAGCCCAGAAACATTGCTTGAGGCAACACTTTTCTTTCTTCTTTGGTGCTGGAAATACCCACTCGCACTCACGCCCAGAACTTCACAGGTCAAAGTAATGGGCCACTGAGTCCTATTCCTATCAATCCACGTGTATTTCAATGAGACTCTTTCGCGAAATACACCGTCGCCTTTTTTAAAATATCGCGCTCCATTTTGACGCGCGAGAGCTCCGCTCGAAGCCTGGCCAGTTCCATTTGCTCAGGCCTAACCACCTGATCTTTAGTGCCAGCAAGTACACCAGCTTTTTCCCAACGCATCCAATTCTCTAGCGAACCTTTCGGAACGCCAAGTATTTTGGCCGTGTCAGAGACTGACTGCCCGCCTTTAATTAGACGAAGAGCCTCCATTTTGAATTCAAGGGTATATTTAGCCCTAGTCTTTTTCTCACCCATTTCAATACCTCCATAACCATATTTTCACCCAAAGTTAAGGAGTCTATTTTTCGGGGGCAAGCTCAGGCTGCTACTTTAACTTCGTATCAAGTGAAACTTTATCACTGAAGTTGTCCAACACGCACCATTTCACTCAGTTCCTTAATTGCTTCGTCAAATTCAGTCATGATTTTGATCCCCTTAGGAATTCTCTTTACATTCAATAAGCCCGCTCCACCTGCCCAAATGAACGTTTGTGGCGGTAGCAAACGTCGCAAATGAGCCAAAATTGGAACTATATTGCGAATGGGATATGAAAAACTAAATGTCAATGCAACCACATCGGCTTTGCATTCTTTGGCCGCTAGTTTCAAACTGTTCAATGGAATATCTGTTCCAACATTAACGATGTAGGCACCAGCCTCTGCCATTACAGCTTCAACCATAAGCAAACCAAGTTGATGTCTCTCGCCAGGGGGTAGGGCGAATAGGAAAACTGGAAAAGCAATCTTTGGTGTCGATTTGAGTGTTTCCGCTACCAAATAACGCTCGATGATTGAGGAACAAAGGTGTTCGTGGTACACATCAATTTCACCACTAAACCAAGCGTCACCAATACAGATCATCAGCGGGGTGATCGTATTTTGGACAAAATCGAGCATAGTGCTCTTAGCGTGCTCTTTATGCAGAAGATCCTTAAATCCCTCAGTGTCCGATTGACTCAATAAGTTGATCAAAGCATTTATGGAGTCTGAGCGGTGTATCTCAGGTTTGAATTTATTCAGATCAGCAGCAATTTTTAAATTATCAGCTACTGTCCGAGCAACGACTTGACCTGGACGAAATCCGGCTTCTAGAAGACGTTTAATCAAATGAAGCCTATCGATAGATTCACGTGAATAGATGGCCTTACCGTTTAACCCATAAAGCGCTGGAGGAAAACCAAATCGTTGTCGCCACTTTCTCAGTTGTTCAATGCTAAAGCCAGTTTCACGTTCAATTTCTGACTGTAAGACAAAAGTATTTTCTGGCATGATCATTCACTGTAACAAGAAAATAAACATTTGTCCCCCCTTTTTTGTCCGGGACAAAGGGCTTATATTTATACCTAACCTTATAAAAGTTATAAACACTTATTCTTCAAAAGCAAATAGCCTGTAATCTTAAAGTTTGCCACGGACAAGATTCTCAAAGCAATGGGGATGATTAAAGGCTTTTGGTAGCTTTGATCTCTTAGAACTTATGACATCAATTAAAACCGTGCAATTCGAGCTCGCACATTCAATAGAGAGAAATCATGCATTCACAAGAAGAAATTACGCAACTTGATAAACGGATATCTTTGGCAAACAAACACTGGGGACTTTTTCTCTCACAAATGAGGATTCGTCATGCAAATTTGGAATACTTAAGCAATTCAGCATTCATCGAAGATAGACCTCTTTATGAAGGTACCTCAACCGCAGAGCTTGAGGTGTGAGTTCAAAAGCATACTTAGCGATGAACCTAGTTAAGAAATGAAATTTAAGATTTAAAAATGTTTTACGAATTACTTTATACAAGTATTTGTGTATCTCGAAAAATGGATACAGTTGACCTTGAAGGAATTTTGAAAAGTGCAAGGAAAAATAATATCATCTATCATGTGACTGGAATGTTACTTTACTATAAAGGTGAGTTTGTTCAATTAATTGAAGGCAACAAAGAAGCAGTAAAACACATTTATGATAATTTTATTCTTAAAGATATTCGGCACGAATCTATCAACTTGATATTTGAGGGCAACATTGTTAGTCGGAGTTTTACCGACTGGTCGATGGGGTTCTCTGGCGATGAGAATGTTGGAAAAGAAGTGTTTATATCAACCAGTCGACTACTAATGAACATGATGAGTGAAGAAGCAAAGAAGAATCCAAGAACACTTGGCGTTGCAGGAATGATTTCATCTTATGATCGGATCCGTAAATCTCCTAGTAGGTAATATAAAAAAATTCTTTATAAGCATAAGCCAAGTTAAATATTTATATGTAAAGAGATTCGAATACTTAATTTGGCTTCAAATTATTGCGTCCTCCAACCTAGATCAAGGGTATTGTTAAATTGGTCCCATCATAAATGTCTGACGGATGCAATTCAACGTTGAAAGAAAAAATAATGTTAATAAAATTATCTTTATATATTTCGTTTTAAAACAGGAAATTATTGATAAATTACACGTTAAATTTTTTCCAATCTTTATAGCTTGATATTTTTATTTTGGATCATTGACCACGCCATAATGATCTGCCATGCCTCTACCAGCATTGGTAAAGGTGGCCGGCCTCTCTCTCTCATTTAACATAGACAGATTCCAATTCGACCACTCATTTTTTAATCTATCAAAAATATCTTTGTGACGGTCCTTTAGATTTGCACGCTCTCTTTGATCTTCCACAACGTTAAATAAAAATTCATTATTTGCAATCTGTAAATACTTATAGTCACCATCTCTAATAGCTCTTTGAGAAGCAACTTTAAATCGCCAAAAAAGTTTTCTCTCTTTAATCGGTGTCTTGGTATTGAGTATTTGAGACAGTAAATTTTCACCATCTGGTGGGTAAGCAGGGTCAGCAAATCCGCCAGTCGCTGCTAACAAAGTCGGCATCCAATCCATAGAAATCGAAACTTGTTGAGTGGTTTGGTCAGGAGAAATCTTACCGGGCCATTTGATTATGGAGGGAATTCTTAGACCGCCTTCAAGAAGTTCATTCTTCATTCCACTAAAGGGCCAAGTTCTTGAGAATCTCTCTCCTCCGTTGTCACTTGTAAAAATGACAATCGTGTTGTCACTTAGCCCTTTATCTGAAAGAGCTTTCAAAATCTTACCCACATTCTCATCCATGCTCTGCACCATAGAGGCAAAAACTTTTAAATTACCACCATCACGATGAATTAGAGCTTTAATTCTCTTAGATTCTGCCTCATCATTTGGACCTTCCCATGGGTAATGAGGAGCGTTAAAGTGCACGCTCATAAAAAACGGAGTTTTATTTTGTGCATGTTGATTAATCGTCTCAACAGCACGATCCCCAAATAGATTGGTTATATAGCCCTGGCGATCAATGGCGACTTCTTGCTCATACAAAGGGGTGGCGGATTTAGAGTCGTGCTTAAAATAGTCTGTAGTGCCACTAAATACACCGTAAAAATTATCATAGCCACTTTTTAGAGGACCAAAATTAGGCAAATTTCCAAGGTGCCATTTTCCAATCAAAGTCGTACTGTAGCCAACTTTTTTCAATTGACCTGGCATGGTTGGATGCTCTGGTGATAGACCAGCATCTTTAGGACTGTCTGATTGAAGAGGTTCCTCGATCCCAACCTTAAGTCGCATTTGATAACGTCCGGTGATTAATGCTACTCTTGTTGGCGTACAAGACGCTGAATTGGAATAGGCTTGCAAAAACTTCAGTCCATCTTTAGCAATGGAATCAATATGAGGCGTATTAAAATCCTGTTGCCCATAACAGCTTAAATCCCCATAGCCTAAATCATCTGCCAAAATAAAAACAATATTAGGTTTATTCGTTTGAGCAAATAAATTGCGATTAAGTGCAGTTGCTCCAAAAAGTGTAGAAATGACTTGCAGAAAATTCCTGCGGAAAAGTTTATTTTCAAATTTTTTCAACATTGCACCTTTTTAATTAGCCTATTTATACCATCTATACGAAAGTATTATATGAAATGTTTTTATTTAATTTTAGCACCTCGAGATATGTTGCTTCAAATTGAACATCCAATTCTCGGTCCATTAACGCATCCTGGAGTGGTCCCCAAATTAAGCTCAACACCAAGTGAAATATTGCACTCAGGTCCAAATTTTGGTCAAGATACGCGAGATGTTCTTATGTCTGAATTAAATTATAGTAAGGAAAAAATAAGGCATTTAGAGGCTGAAAATATTATTTTTAGTGCTTCCAATACTTAATTTGAGCTAAGCCAAGCTAAGCTAATTGAAGTCAGGTAGACCTTTAAAAAAACAGAAGAGATGCCCTGTCTTTGAGAAAGATAAAAAGGGCGTATTTTTTTATCTATCAATCTCAATGAATCGGGGTATAAATTTATTCTGGTTTACCCTCGTAAAATTAACGACGGATTTTAAAGAAACTCAAAAAAATGAGTGGGTATTAGAGTGCGCTTTAAAGCTAAGAAAGCCTTAAGTCTCTACATTGCCTTGCCTTTTAATGCATTTAGCGCTAGAGGGAAAAAACCAACTCGTTACAGTCAGATTCTTAGTTGTTCACAGGTAAAGACAATTAAACGCTCGATTTCTGAATGTATACAAAAGTACTTTTTTCATAATGAGACGCTGAAAAAAAAACTTTTGTCCCCCCTGTTTTGTCCAGAACAATGGACTTACATTATTTATGTAAATAAGTGTACTTCATCACGATCTTTCATAAATTGCGAGGTGACCGCGATTTGAAACTTGCCGCTTGCTTGATACTAAAAAATGTAGAAGATTTATTCACGGCCCTTAGCTTGGTTAAATACTAAGAAGTTATGACGGCCATTAAAACCGTACGAGTCACTTGCGCGTAATTATTGGAGAGAACTCATGAAATCGTCAGAAGAAACCAAAGCACTGAATAGACGGATATCTTCGGCAAACAAACACTGGGGATTTTTTTTCTCAGATATGCCCAGCCGTATTATAGATTTGTCATGCTCTAGGCAATCGACTGTAATCGTTGACAGATCAATCAAAAACGTGGCCGCAAATGATGGCAGATTGTTGTCAGATTCAGAAAACGCTTAAAAGTCAATATATAGAGCAACTGAATTTTATAAAAATATCAAAAAGTTATTCATTTGGATATTAATTTTTAGACAATCGATCATTGCAAAGAATTTTTTGTCTTTCAATTAATGATGGAAGAATTAAATCATTAAAAAGATCCTTGAAATAATTTTTTTCTTAAATCAGGTGCCGAAGTCCGGTTTGAAAACCAAATATCAAAAAAACTCTTTGTTAATTCAGGATCCTTGATTTCACCAATTAAATTTCTTTCGAAAAAGAACTTGACACCACTATTCGGCGTATAAATACCGGTCAGTGTTTGTGCTTTCTTTATATTGGGAAATAGGTTTTCTAGAATATTTAACCAAGATTGAGATTTGCTCTTGTCCAAGTCTCTTTGTTTTAAAATTTCATCTATCGATCGCTTTGCAATTGCT
>Ga0209190_1000921_pt1 | contig 21031 bp, 15 predicted proteins | sample M_140205_XF_Meta_FD_187315 | JGI IMG/M metagenome (GOLD analysis project Ga0209190, IMG submission 187315) | Freshwater microbial communities from Lake Montjoie, Canada to study carbon cycling - M_140205_XF_MetaG (SPAdes) (version 2) | ecosystem: Environmental > Aquatic > Freshwater > Lake... | reverse complement strand
ATCTCGCGCGCCAGCTGAACCTCCCGATCGAGGAGGTCAACCGGCGGATTGCCGAACTGGAAAACGGCGGGGTTATCCGCGGCTACCAGGCCATTGTCGACCGCGAGCGCCTCGATAAAAACAGCGTCACCGCGATGATCGAGGTGCGCATCACGCCGGAGCGCGGCGGCGGCTTCGACCGCATCGCCGAGCGCATCGCCAAATTCGACCAAGTGGTCAGCTGCTATCTCATGAGCGGCGGCTACGACCTCATGGTCGTGGTGCAAGGCGGCAGCCTCCGCGAGGTGGCGAGCTTCGTGTCGGAGAAACTCAGCACGCTCGAGCCGGTCATCTCCACCGCCACGCACTTCCGTCTCAAGAGTTACAAGGAAAACGGCGCGCTGCTCGTCGATGACACGCCGGACGACCGCCTCGCCGTCAGCCCGTAGCCCACCCCGCCCCATGGACGACAAAATCGCCGCGCACGTGCGCGATATACCGCGGTCCGGCATCCGCGACTTCTTCGAGATCGTGCAGTCGATGCACGACGTCATCTCGCTCGGCATCGGCGAGCCGGACTTCGCCACGCCCTGGCACATCCGCGAGGCTGCGATGTTCTCGCTGGAAAAGGGCCGCACCGGCTACACGTCCAATCTCGGCCTCCCGAAGCTCCGCGAGTCCATCGCCAAGTATGTAGCCACCCATTTTGGCGTGACGTATCACGCACCGTCGGAGGTTCTCGTTTCAGTTGGTGTCTCCGAGGCGATCGACATCGCGCTGCGCGCCCTGCTCAACCCAGGCGACGAGGTGCTCTACCACGAGCCTTGCTACGTGAGCTACGCCCCCAGCGTACTGCTGGCCCACGGCACTCCCGTCGCGGTGCCGGTGCACGAGGCGGACAACTTCATGCTGCGGGCGGACGAGCTGGCCCAACGCATCACGCCGAAGTCAAAGGTGCTGCTGCTCAATTTCCCGACCAACCCCACAGGGGCGACCATGCCGCGCGCGGCGCTCGAGCCGATCGCCGAACTTTGCGTGAAGCACGATCTCATCGTGCTCTCCGACGAAATCTACGCCGAGCTGACCTACGATGGCGCGGAGCATGTCTCCATCGCGTCGCTCCCGGGCATGCGCGAGCGCACGGTCTTTCTCCACGGCCTGTCGAAGGGTTGGGCCATGACGGGCTTCCGCATTGGCTACGCCTGTGCGCCGCGGCCGCTCATCGAGGCGATGATGAAGATCCACCAATACGCCATCCTCTGCGCGCCGATCTTGGGTCAGGATGCTGCCATCGAGGCGCTGGAGCACGGCGCGTCCGCGGTGATGCATATGCGGGAACAATACCTGCTGCGCCGCAACTACATCTCGGCGGCTCTCACCGAGATGGGCCTGCGGTGCCCGGTGCCGCGCGGCGCGTTCTACGTTTTTCCCGACATCCGCTCGACCGGTCTGACCAGCCGCGACTTCGCCCTGCGTTTGCTCGAGGAAAAGAAAGTCGCCGTCGTCCCCGGCCCCGCCTTCGGCCCTTCGGGCGAGGGCTTCGTGCGCTGCAGCTACGCGACCTCGCTCGAGCAGATCAAGATCGCCATGGAGCGTATGGCCGAGTTCGTCGCCGCGGCCGGACGCCGGGCGGCCTGAGTTCCCATGGGCTTTGACCTTTCTCCCGCGCGAGCGTAAGAAACCACCGTGAGTGGAAAGCTGACTTGGGGCAACGCGTGGATCTATCTCCGCCGCGCGATGCTCCTGCGCTGTCCGGTCTGCGGCATGCATCCGATGTTCCCATCCCTTGCCCGCACGCGCAACGCGCACGACTGGTTCACCCCGCTGGATGGCTGCCCTCGCTGCGGCTACGCCTACGATCGCGAGCCCGGGTATTTCCTGCTATCGACCTGGGCCATCAATTACGGGTTCGCCGCATCGCTCGGCTTGTTTCTTTATTTCGTGTTCGAGTGGTTCTACGACTGGCCGGTCTGGACGCTCATCACCGCGGTGGTGGTTCCGGTGGTGGCCTTCAACCTGCTTTTTGTCCGGCACTCCAAGGCGATCTTCATCGCGTGGGATCATCTGTTCGATCCGCACGAGAAGGAAAGTGGAGACGACGATGGAAATGTGCGCCGCGAACCGGCATCGCCCGCACCGCAGCCGCCCCAACGCGCGCGTCTCCCGGAGAAGGTCGGGGCCTGAACACGCTGCACGCCGCCCGGAGCGGCGACCGACGGCACTGGTGCTTGCCGCGCTGGCGGCGTGGGTGGTCTGAGCTAAGGAACCGTCAGGGTCCCTGTCGGCGCGGGTGGCACGGGACCTGTGGCCGTGGCGGGTGCAGGAGCAGGCGGTTCCTCCCGCAGGGCGAGCAATTGGCTGACCGTAACGAATCCGTAGCCCTTGGCCTTGAGCTGCGCGATGGTCTCCGGCATAGCCTCGATCGTTCCGGCTTGGATGTCGTGCGCGAGCAGGATGCCGCCGGGTTTCGCCCCGTCGACCAGGCGCTGCGTGACCACCGCAGGACCGGGCTTGCGCCAGTCCAGCGGATCGACAGACCAAAGTATCACGTCGAGATTGTATTCCTTGGTCAGAGCCTCGCGGATGCGCTGGTTGATCGCCCCGTAGGGCGGGCGCATGGTGGTCGGACGCCTTCCTGCCACGCGCTCAATGACGGCGGTGGTGTCCTCCACCTCGCGCCTCATGCCCTGATCGCCAAGTTTCGTAAGATCCGGATGGTTCCAGGAGTGGTTTGCGATCTCGTGCCCCTCGGCGACGATGCGACGCGCGATGTCCGGATAGGCCTCCACGTTGCGCCCCACCACGAAAAACGTGGCGCGGATGCCCTGCTGCCGGAGAATATCGAGGAGCCTCGGGGTGAGTTCCGGATGAGGGCCGTCGTCGAAGGTGAGCGCGAGGATGCGGCGCGAGGTGCGGACCGAATTAAACTGCGACGGGACGCGGGGCGGACGCGGGGTCGAGTTGTAAGGGGTGACGCTCAACGAGGGCGACGGCGGATGCAGTTCCGCGGCCGCGGCCCCAGGGGCACGCATGGACAGGTCGGATTTCTCCTGCGCACAGGCCGAGACCATGGCGAGCGCAACACCCAAGATAGAAGGAAGAATTCTCATCAACGATCGCACGATGCGGGAAGACTAATCTGCCGCAACCCGCCGTTTGGCAAGCTTGCCGCTGCTGTGGGCGCTCCGGAGCAGTTCGAGCAGACGGCGCAGGGCGAGGCCGCCCGTGCGGTTGCGGCGCGTGATGACCCCGACCGGACGCCAAAGTTCGGCCGAGGTGATCTCCAGCGAGATGAGCGATCCCACGCGCCGCTCGTTGGCCAACACTGCCTCGGGGAGGATCGAAACGGCGTCGCCGATCTCCACGGCACGCTTGACCGTCTCGATGTTGTCGAACTCCATCTCCGGGCGCATGGAAACGCGGGCCGCACGCAACGCGCGATCCAGCGCCTTGCGCGTCGGCAGATCCGCCGCAAATGCGATAAATTTTTCCCCGGCCAGCTCGGTCAGCGGCACGCTCGAGCGCCGGGCCAGACGATGGGAGGGGCTGCAGACGAGCACGAGCCGGTCGCGCCAGAGGATCTCGCTGGTCAGGCCGCGGCGCGCCTCTGGATAGGCAACGAGTCCGGCCTCGGCGCGGCCGGCAAGGACGGCGGCATAGACTTCGGACGAGCGCAGATATTCGATATGGATCCTCACCTGCGGATTTTGACGCATGAATTGCCGGGTGAAGGGCGGGAGCTCGTGAAAACCCACGCTGAGCACCGCGGCCAGGCGCAGGTCGCCGGCCACCATCTCGCGCATTTCCCGCAGGCGCACATCGAGGCTGTCGACTACGGCAAGAACCTCGCGGGCCGCCCCGAGGAAAACCCGGCCCTCCGGCGTGAGGGAAAAATTTTTCTGGCCGCGTTCGATCAGGCGAACGCCGAAGCGCTCCTCCAAGGCTTTGATCTGCTGGCTGACCGCACTCTGTGTGATCGCGTTGCGCTGCGCCGCCTGCGAAAAACTGGCGGTTTCGGCCAGATCGCTGAATACTTTGAAAAGCAGGGTCTGCATTGCAGCGAAGAATGAGAGAACTTCATAGCGCACCAGCGCGACATAAGCAAAATTAATGGATCAGATCGCCACCCATCTCGGGGAAATCCGGGCGCGCCTCGCAAAGGCCGCGCACCGCGCCGGACGCGATCCCTCCGACGTACGCCTGATCGCTGTGTCGAAGAACCATCCGCCCGAAGCCGTGGCCCTCGCGGCTGCGGCAGGCCAGAAGATTTTCGGCGAGAACCGCGTGCAGGAGGCGCGGGACAAAATTCCCGCCTGTCCACCGGACTTGCAGTGGCACCTCATCGGCCACCTGCAAAGAAACAAGGTGCGCCAGGCCCTGCCGCTTTTTTCCTTTTTCCACAGCATCGACAGCACCGCCTTGGCCACTGCCATCAGCCGCGTGGCCGGCGAAACCGGAGGGAAGGTCGACGGACTGCTCGAGGTGAATGTCTCGGGCGAGGCGACCAAGCACGGGTTTTCCCCGCAGCAACTGCGCGATGAATTTCCCGCGCTCGCCGCCCTGCCCCACCTGCGGCTGCGCGGCCTCATGACCATGGCGCCCTACAGCGACGACCCCGAGGAAGCACGGCCGGTCTTCCGCGCCCTGCGCGAGCTGCGCGACGAACTGCAGCAAGCGCATGGCGTGGAGTTGCCCGAGCTGTCGATGGGGATGAGCGGCGACTTCGAGCCCGCCGTCGAGGAAGGCTCCACGCTTGTCCGCGTCGGCTCGTCGATCTTCGGAGAGCGACCATGAACCCCCAAATGCAAAACCTGCAGTTGATCGGCCGGGAGCTTGCCATCGCGTGGAGCGATGGGCACGAGAGCTACTTCCGCCTCGAAGATCTGCGCAAGGCCTGTCCGTGCGCGGTCTGCAACGGCGAGCCCGATGTGCTCGGCCGCGGCGACAAGCCCGAGGTCAGACACACGCCGGACAGCTTCGTCCTGTCGTCGTATGAGATGGTCGGCGGCTACGGCTGGCAGCCAAAGTGGGCCGACGGACACGGCACGGGAATATTTTCCACCGGCTACCTGCGTCGTCTTGATCCCTCGGCACCGTCATGAGCAGCAACGTCCGCCCGCTGCCAACACTCGCTTTGCTTGCGTTTTTAAAATCCCGAGCCGCCTACGGTTTGCTGATCTTCACTTGGTAGAACTTGCGCGCGGAGCTCGCGTCGGTGTCGGTCACCGTCCTCTGGACACCGCTGTCGGGCGGCGTGGTGACGGTGGTGAGCGTTTGCCAAGATGGGTCGCTGGTCAGCGAGGCTCGGTATTCCACCGCGTAGCTGCGGCCGTCTACCACCGGAGAGAAGACGATCTGCTTCTGCGGCGTGCCGACGATGTTGAGCAGGAAGCGCGAGTTTGCATCGGTGGGCACCAGGCCCGCGGTGTATTCGAAGGCATTGTTCTGGCCGTCGCCATCGGGATCGAAGATCGGCCCGGCCTGCGCGTTGTTCTGGCCGAAGTATTGCACCTGCCAGTCGTCCCCCAACCCGTCGCCCGCGTAGCTGCCGAAGTTGTCCGCGATGGTATCGAGCACGGTGAGGCCGAGGCTCCCGGTGAGGCCAGAGTAGCTGGCCTGCGCGGTGGCGGCGGTGTTTTGGTAGACGGCACCGGCGGTGGCCAGCCCTGCAGCATTGATCGAGAGCGGCCCCAAGGGCGCGCTCCACGCGACGCTGGTGGCCGGCACGGCGAGCACGGAGGCATCGTCGAGCGTGAGCCATGCGCTCAGCTGGGCAGCGGCGGTTTCATTCAAGGTGAGGGCGGGCGTGGTGACGCGGAGGCCGGTCGGTTCGGAGAGTTGGCCGAGGTAGCCGCTCTTAACCACCTCGGGCGGCGTGACGGCGGCGGAAATTCCGGCGATGGCGCCCACGCTGCTGTCCTGGGTGTAGCTCGTGCTCGAGCCCCGCCGCCCGCCGGCATCGGTGATGCCGGTGACAATGGTGTAGCTCGCGCTCGAGCCAGCGTGCACCGACGCGGTGAGCAGGGCGCAGCAAAGGATGCGCTGGATTTTCATCAACCCTCCCCTCATCGCACCGGCTGGATGGTGCGGAAGCCGGTGTAATTGTTGGTGGTGGTCGGGGTGAGGGTCACGCGGGCGGCACAGCGGACGAAGGGAGTGGTGGTGACACCATAGTTGTTGCTTAAAACACCAGTGGTGAATCCCCACTGGCCGCCACGGAGCACGCGTGTGGTGCCGCTGTTGGTGCCCGACGGATCACTTCCTCCGCCATACGGCGGCGGCCCATAAAAATCCCAAACCCACTCCTGCACATTCCCTGCCACGTCATAGAGCCCGTAACGATTCGGCGCGAATGTTCCTACCGGTGTCGTATACAAAGTAGTTGGAGAAGCTGAAGTATTGGCGAGCGCATTATAGATTTGGGGACCCAGGTCGTAGGAAGTGCCGGATGAATTCGTGTTGCTGGTGGTGTTGGCGCTATAGTTGGCCGACTTTTGGGAGATGGTATCGCCCCATGGAAACCTCGTGTTTGTGCCACCCCGCGCCGCCCTCTCCCACTCTGCTTCGGTCGGCAAGCGGTAGCCATTGGCAGACCAGTTCACATTGGCACTGGTGAGATCGTTGCTTCCCGACCGGTATACTAGGCTCAAGTTCGTGTCGGTGTAATACGCCGGCGTTTTGCCGTCCCGCTCGGAGCGCGCATTGCACCATTTTGCGGCGTCATACCAATTCACACCTACCACCGGCACCTGAGACGCATTTGTGCCCGCGTTCGTCCTGCCTGCTCCGGCCGAGAGATCGGTGTATCCGCCAACCCCGAGACCCCAAGCCTGCACTGACTTCCACTGCGCCAGCGTGATCTCTGTCGCATCCATGAAAAACACCGAGACGTAGGTGGGAACGGCGGGGTTGTTCGCACTCGTGATGTTCCCGTCCGTGTCTCCGCTAACATTACCCATGTCGAAGCTCCCGCTCGGAACGAGCACCATTCCGGCGGGGGCCGCTGACTGGCTGCCGCCCCCCGCGCCACCCCCAATCACCGCACTGGCGGGGATATTCGTCAGCCCGGACCCATCGCCGATAAGTTTTTGGGCAGTCAGAGTGCCATTGACATGCACACCAAGCTCTCCGTCATCATCAATGTTCTTGAACACCATGGTGCTTGCGGTCAGCTCAAGTTGGTCGTCATCAGTATTCTCTCCGATCGAGACATACGGTTCATTGCCCAATGTGGTTCGATCGCCAAACATGATAAGTTTTGCGTCTTGGGCGCCGTTAGTGAGGTAACCTTCCTTAATCCATTTGTTTGTCACCCCCACCTGAACCATATTTGTCCCCGACTGCAGTCCGCCCGCCATCATCGCATACCCGACCGCGGCGATACGCTGGTCGGGGGTGAACTGCTGGGAGCCGTTGGTTCCGTCGTTGAACCACACACGCAGGAAGACATCGGAATTGATGAAGACGGAGGGCGGAATCGCGGCCATGTTGGGCAGACTGGTGTCACCGAGCAGCACGGAATAAAGGCCTTTGGTCACCGCAAGCGAGACGGCAACCGATGGGTCGTTGCTCCAGTACGTGGTGGTGCCATCCGCATTGACGAGGGCGAACTTGAAAGAACCGGTGCCGTCGAAGTTGACCGGCGGCGTTCCCACGGCAATGCGGCCTTGGTAGTTGATGATTTGCGGCACTTGGGCGAGGGAATGGGGTGAAAGCAGGCTCAGGGCAAAAAAGCTGAGCAGGACCATGAGGCGTCGGCCCATTGGGGTTTTCCCACGATTGGGGGATGTTTTGGTCGCGGTTTTCATCGGCGGGCGCAGGATACCCCTGCCGCTCTTCAAGCCTCCTTTGGCAGGAATCTCAAGAAGCGGAGGAGGGATCAACTTGCCTCAAACCTGCTATCGCGCAAGTGCGAAAATGGAAGCGCGACGATTCCGAGGCGCCGGCGGCGGCGGTTTTACTGAGGGGAGGCAAGCCCGCAGGGTCACGGAGTCATGCCGCCCTCGGCCCAGCGGCAGGAAAGCTTAACAGTTTTGCTTGCCAAAAGCCGCTGCGGCCCCAGAATGGGCCGTTCGACACGATGAAAGCCGGACTGCACCCAGATTACACCGAAACGACGATCACCTGCACCTGCGGTGCGGTCTACCACACCCGCTCAACCCGCAAGAACGTCAAGATCGGCATCTGTTCTTCCTGCCACCCGTTCTTCACCGGCGAGCAGAGGTTCGTCGATACCGCCGGCCGCGTCGAAAAATTCTCGCGCCGCTACGGTAGCGTGAAGGCGACCCGCGCAAAAAAAGCTTAGCCCGCTGCGTCCCCACCCGGTGACCGCGCCGCCCTGCGGACGGTCGCCTTTTTATTTCCATGGACCTCGCCCCGCTGATCGCCAAAAAACGCGAGCGCCTCGCCGAGTTGGAAAAGGTGGTCTCCTCCGACGACTTCTACGCAGACCCGGCCAGGGCGCGTGAGGTCATGCGCGAGCACGCGCGGATCAAAGAGCTGGTCGGTGCCGACGACGAGGTATCGCGCTTGCGCGTGCAGCTGCGCGAGAACGAGGAACTCGCCGGCGGCGGAGACGCAGAGATAGCGGAACTGGCCGCGGCGGAGATGCCGCAGATCAACGAGCGCCTCGCCGCCCTCGACCGCGACATCCAGTTCGCGCTGCTGCCGCCCGATGAATCGGAGGAACGCAATGCCGTGGTGGAAATCCGGGCGGGCACCGGCGGCGATGAGGCGGCGCTCTTTGCCGCAGATCTCTACCGTATGTACCAGCGCTACGCCGACGCGCACGGACTGCGGGCCGAGCCGGTCGATTCGAGTCCCTCGGGACTGGGAGGCTTCAAGGAAGTGGTGTTCAAGGTGACAGGCGATGCGGTCTTCCGCCGCCTGCGCTACGAGAGCGGCGTGCACCGCGTGCAGCGCGTGCCGGCCACCGAGGCGCAGGGCCGCATCCACACCTCGACCGCCACGGTGGCGGTGCTGCCCGAGGCGCAGGAGGTCGATGTGGAGCTGAGGCCGCAGGACCTTCGCATCGAGGTGTGCCGGTCGGGTGGGCCCGGCGGCCAAGGGGTCAACACCACCGACTCCGCCGTGCAGATCCTGCACATTCCGACCGGCAAAATCGTGCGCTGTCAGGATGGCCGCTCACAGCAGAAGAACAAGGCGGCCGCGCTGGAAATTTTGCGGACGCGCCTGCTCGAGGACAAACGCAACGAGGAGGAGGCGAAGTATTCCGCTCACCGCCGCAGCCTCATCGGCCGCGCCGGGCGGGAAGAAAAAATCCGCACCTACAATTTTCCCCAGAACCGCGTGACCGACCACCGCATCGGCCTGACCCTCTACAACCTCGATCGGTTCGTGGAGGGGGACCTCGAGGAGATGGTCGGCGCGCTGCAGCATCGCGACATGGAGGACCGCCTCGCCGAGGCTGGTCTGGCCTGACCATGGGCGAGTCCCTTCCGCTGCTCGAAGTCCTGCGCGGCGCGGAGTCCTATCTGGCCGCACGCGGCGTGGAGAACCCGCGGCTCAATGCCGAGCACCTGCTCGCGCACGCGCTGGGGCTCAAGCGCATGGAGCTTTATCTGCAATTCGACCGCGCGCTGGGCGAGGCCGAGCGTGCGCCGCTGCGAGAATCGGTGCGCCGACGCGGGGCGCGCGAACCGCTGCAGCATGTGCTCGGCACGGTGGAATTCCACGGCCGCGTCTTCACCTGCGATGCCCGCGCGCTCGTGCCGCGGCCTGAGACGGAGCAACTCGTGGAGATCGCGCTCGAAATCGCGCGCGGACGGAGCACACCTGTGCACATCCTCGACATCGGCACCGGGAGCGGCGTCATCGCCCTCACCCTCGCCTGCGAGCTGCCCGGCAGCGAGGTGCAGGCGACGGACATTTCGGAGGACGCGTTGCTTCTGGCCGCGGAAAATGCCATCCGCCACGAGGCTGCAGCGGTGCGTTTTTCGCACGAGGATCTGCTGCCGTCTGGCGCGGAGGTTTACGATCTCATCGTGGCCAATCTTCCTTACATTCCGACCGGCGAGATCGCCTCGCTCGCCGAAGAGGTGCGCCGCGATCCGCACGGGGCGCTGGACGGCGGAGCAGATGGCCTGGACTTGGTGCGAAGGCTGGTCGATGCCGCCCCCGGACGACTGGCCCCGGGGGGCGCGCTGCTTCTGGAGATCGGCCGGGGCCAGGGCGCCACCGTCGAGACGCTTCTGGCCTCGCGCAAATTTCGGGACATTTCCGTGCGGCCAGACTATCAAAACATCCCGCGGTTCGCGGTCGGTTTTCATGGATAAAATTCTGGTTCACGGCGGGCACAGGCTGAAAGGCAAGGTGCGCATCAGCGGCTCGAAGAATTCGGCCCTGCCCATCCTCGCCGCCGCGCTCCTCACGCGCGAACGTTGCGTCATCCGCGGGGTCCCCGACCTCAGCGACATCCACTACATGCTGACCATCCTCAGCCACCTCGGCTGCGAGGTGGAGCGGGCCAGCGGTGTGGTGAGCATCCGCGCGGAGAACATCCGCAGTGAAGCGCCCTATGAGCTCGTGCGCAAGATGCGCGCCTCGGTCTGCGTGCTCGGTCCTCTGCTCGGGCGCGAACGCGAGGCCTGCGTTTCCTTGCCCGGAGGCTGCGTCATCGGCGACCGGCCTATCGACCTGCACCTGCGCGGTTTCGAGTCGCTCGGTGCGGCCGTCCGCGTGCAGGCCGGCAACGTGAAACTTTTCGCCCCCGAACTCCAGGGCAACGCGGTCAACATGCGCGGCGTCCACGGCACGACCGTGCTCGGCACGGACAATGTGATGATGGCGGCCGTGCTGGCCCGCGGCACCACCGTGATCGACGGCGCAGCCGAGGAACCGGAGGTCGTCGATCTGGCCAACTTCCTCATCTCGCTCGGCGCGAAGATCGAGGGCGCGGGCACCAGCCGCATTGTTATCGAGGGTGTGGAGCAGTTGCATGGCACCGACTACACCGTGATCCCCGACCGCATCGAGGCAGGAACCATGCTCGTGGCCGGCGCGATCGCCGGGGAGACCCTCACCGTGAGCCACGTGCGTCCCGATCACCTCGAAGCGGTGATCGCCCCGCTGGTGAAAGCCGGCTTTCACCTCGAGAAAGATGTCTCCACGGTGACCATCAAACCGAACGGCGCAACCAAGCCGCTGCACCTCGAGACCAGTCCCTACCCCGGCTTCCCCACCGACATGCAGGCGCAGATGTGCGCGCTGCTGGTGCGCGCGCCTGGTGTCAGCGTGGTGACCGACCACGTCTTCCCGCAGCGCTTCATGCACGTGGCTGAACTTTCGCGCATGGGGGCGACGATCAAGCTCGAGCATCCCACCGCGGTGATCACCGGCAACGGCAAGCTGAGCGGCGCGCCCGTCATGGCCAGCGACCTGCGCGCCTCCGCCGCCCTGCTGCTCGCCGGACTCTCGGCCGAGGGCGTGACCGAGATCAACCGCGTCTACCACATCGACCGCGGCTACGAGCGCATCGACGAAAAACTTAATGCGGTCGGGGCGCAGATTGAACGCGTGAAGGCCTGATCCGTCCAAAGAAGTCACCGATGACCGCAGACCGCGATTTTCGCAGCCACGCCCCGGGCTTCTGGCCCGAGGTGGAGGTGGACTCGTGGAACGACTGGCGCTGGCAGTTGCGACACCGCATCACCCGCATCGACCAGGCGGAGCAATACCTGCGGCTCACGCCATCCGAGCGCGAGGGGCTTCTGCTCACCTCGCACAAGCTGGCCTTCGCCATCACGCCTCACTACTTCAACCTCATCGAACCGGATAACCCGGACTGCCCGATCCGCCGCCAAGTGATTCCCCTGCCGGGCGAAGCGGTGGTCAGCGTCGGCGAAATGGCGGATCCGTGCGGGGAGGACTCGCACATGCCAGTGCCCGGGCTGGTGCACCGCTATCCGGATCGCGCGCTCTTTCTCGTCACCGACCGCTGCGCCAGCTACTGCCGCTACTGCACGCGCAGCCGCGTGGTCAGCGGCGCGGGCGAGCAGGAGTTGGAGACCGACTTCGAGGCCATCTATGAATATCTGGCCAAGCACACCGAGGTGCGCGACGTGCTGCTCTCGGGCGGCGATGCGCTGCTGCTCTCGGACGAAAAGCTGCGCGGCATCCTGTCGCGGTTGCGCGCGATCAAGCACATCGAATTCCTCCGCATCGGCACGCGCATCCCCATCTTCCTCCCGCAGCGCATCACACCGGAACTGTGCGCCATGCTGCGGGAATTCCATCCGCTGTGGATGAGCGTGCACGTGAACCATCCGCGCGAACTCACCACCGAAGTGCGCGACGCGCTCGGGCGTTTGGCCGACGCTGGTATTCCGCTGGGCAACCAGAGCGTGCTGCTCGCAGGGGTGAACGACGACCCGGACACCATGCGGGACCTCATCCACAAGCTGCTGCGCTGCCGCGTGCGCCCCTACTACCTTTACCAGTGCGACCTGATCCACGGTTCGGCCCACCTACGGACCAGCGTGGCCAAGGGCATGGAAATCATCGAGGCGCTGCGCGGCCACACCACCGGATACGCCGTGCCCCAGTATGTCATCGATGCGCCAGGCGGCGGCGGCAAGGTTCCGGTCAGCCCAGGCTACGTGCTTTACCACGACAAAGAAAAAGTCGTCCTCCGCAACTACGAGGGTCGTGTCTTCGAATATCCGGAAAAACCTGGTGGAGGCCTCGCGATCCGGCCCGAAGCCATCCTCGACTACTGAGCGATGGCCAGCATCATTGTCCGCCCGCGCGCGCGGGTTTTCCACGGCCACGACTGGGTGCACGACAACGAGGTGCTCAAGGTCACCGGTGCGCCGGTGGATGGCGATGTCATCGGATTGAAAGACCAGCGCGACCGCTTCCTCGGCAGCGCGATCTACAACAGCCGCTCGAAAATTCCCGCGCGCCGCTTCTCCCGCCAGCGGCAGGATCTGGATGCGGATTTTTTCCTGCGGCGCCTGAAGATGGCCTCGGAATACCGCGACAAGCTCGGCCTCGACCCGCGGGCCCGGCGCGAAGTATGGAGCGAGAGCGACGGCCTGCCTGGCCTCATTCTCGACCGCTACGATGATTGCGCCGTGCTGCAGACGCTCACCCTGTCGATGGACCAGCGCAAGGAACTGATCGCCGATGCCGTCATGGAAGTGCTCTCTCCACGCAGCCTCATCGAGCGCAACGATGCTCCCGTCCGGCGGGCCGAGGGCATGGAGTCCGCGGTCGGGGTGCTGCGCGGCGAGACGCCGTCCCCGATGGAGGTCGAACTCGGCGGGGTGCGCTTCGGGATCGAGTTGCCCGCCGGACAAAAAACCGGGCTCTATCTCGACCAAGGCGACAATTACGCCCTCGTCGCCGCGCGGGCCCGAGGCCTGCGCGTCCTCGACTGCTTCAGCAACCAGGGTGGCTTCGCCCTCGCCTGCGCACAGGCCGGGGCGACCGAGGTGACCGCCATCGATGTTTCGGCCGACGCCTGCACCGCCATCGAAGCCAACACCCGGCTCAACGGCGTGACGATCAAAACGATCGAGGCCAATGTCTTCGACTGGCTCAAGTCCTCCTCCCGACAGGGCGACGAATACGATCTCATCATCCTCGATCCCCCGTCCTTCACCCGCGACCGGGCGCGACTGAACGATGCGATGCGCGGCTACAAAGAAATCCACCTCCGCGCTGCGGCCATGCTGGGCAACGGCGGATTACTCGCCACCTTCTGCTGCTCGCACCATGTTTCGCCGGACGCTTTCCGGGAGGTCATCACCGAGGCCATGGTCGACGCCAAGCGCACGGCCCGCGTGCGGGAGCATTATTTCCAGAGGGCCGACCACCCGGTGATCGCCGGCCTGCCCGAGTCGGAATATCTCAAGGGATTCCTCCTCGAAATGGCGCCGGGAAGGTGAATCGTGGCGCGCGGACCGAAGAAAAGACCTCCTACTTTTCGCCGACGGCCGGCACGAGCGTGTAGACTAGGCGGTATTCCGAATCCGTGAGCTGCCGAGGATTGATGGATTTGGCCAAGGCCGTGGATGCACCCGAGGAACCTGTCGCCCCGAGCACGGCGGCGAGAATGGCGTTTTGTCCGGCGAAAAGCTGGTGGCTCACCGGTTCGAGCGGGGCGAGGACGGCACGCGCCTCGGCCGTATGTCCGCCGCGCAGCAGAGCCAGCGCGTGCGTGAGGCGGAAGTCCACGTTCGACGGTTCCGCTTCGAGAGCCTTCCCGGTGAGTTCGGGAGAAACAGCCTGACCCTCGAGAAGGTTGCGCCGCCAGCGCATGTCGCGCAGGGTCGGTGTTCCCGCCACGTTCTGGGAGGCAAGGCGGAAAACTTCGTCCATTCGGCCTGGTTCGCCGCGTTGCCCGAAGCGCCAGCGCGCCACGCGCAGGGCGTATTCCGCCTCGGAAGGCTCGGCACACGCAGCGACCAGCACCTCATCGGCCAGTGCGGTCTGCCCGATGCCATCGGCCTGCGCGAGGGTGGAAGGCAGATTCTTCGCCGCGATCGCGGATTGCAGCGCCCTGCGCAACGACGTGCGGGCGGCCGACTCGCGGCCCAGCGCGAACTCGGCGCGGGAGCGCAGGAACCAGGTCGATGGCTCGTCGAGGAGCGAGCCCTCGTCGAGCATGGCCATGACCGCCTGCCAATCCTCAGCCCCGGCGGCGGTCTCGGCGCGAACGCGGAAGGCCCGGGCGGAGGCACGCGCGTCTTTCTTGGTGATGCGGCGGGTGATCTCTTCGCGCGGGCGGCCGTGCGCGGCGAGCCACTCGGCGTAATCGACGCGTCGTTCGAGCGGGGCTCCGATAAAAACGCGATCGAGTCGAACCACCGCCTCATCGAGCGTCCAATGGTGATCCTCGACCATGACCGACGAGGCCGGAAGCAGCGCCGGATTGGCGTTGGAGGCATCCTGCCAAGCCTGATCGGCCCAGGCGCACCGCGTGGCCGGTCCCGCCGCGACCGAGGCGAGGGCGAAAGCGAGCGCCTCCTTGCCTTCGGGTGCCGAAGCCGCAGCCGCAATGATGCCAGCGGCCTCCGCCTGCGCATCGCCCGTGCCGATGGTGCCGAGCGCACGGGCCAGCTCCAGCCGGAGTCCGAGCGAATCCTCGAGGGCGAGAGCTTCGCGAAAGAGTTTTACCGCACCCGCGAGGTCATTGAGCCGGAACGCACGGCGTGCCTGGCGCGTGCAGGATTCGGCGGTACGGCTGGCCTTGATGGAGGCGACCAATGCTTCGCGCCTCTGCTCGGGCGAACCGCCGGTGCTGCTGCTGTCGCTCTGAACAAAGGCGGCGATGGCTTGCTCGAACTGCGCGTCGGTGCCGACCTGCGAGGCCAGACGGGCCCACTCACCGATTTCCTCGTCATTCAGCGTGCCCTGCGCTGCCAACTCCTCCCAGCGCGGCAGCAGGGCGGGATCATCGAAGCGGCTCTGCACATAGAGGAAGGCCCGCCGCACCTCGGGGCTGTCGCGCAGGTTCTGCGCGGAGATGATCTGCAGCCGCGCCACGGGAAGATTACCCTCGCGCGCGTTGTCCACCGCCTTTTTCGCCAAGTCCCCCGCCCGCCATCCGGTGAAAAAAAACAACCCGGTGCCGCCCAGCACCGCGAACAGCAACACCACGGCGGGCAGCCACAAAAGGATGCGCCGCATCACGGCCTGCCACGGAGTGTCGACATGGTGCCAATTCATCGGGCCGGTCACCTCGTCCCACCACCGGACGACGCGGCTGGTCACCCGCGAATAGGCGCGAACGAGCCAAGGATCATCTTTCCATGCCATCGGTTATCCCCTTCCATGCCACGGCACCGGACTCTCTACAACCATCCAGAGCAGGTGATCGGGCCGTTGCCAAGGAAGCCACTCTTTCGGCTGACTGGCGGCTTCTCTCGTATTTTTCCGAATTGTCGCGGCAATTCAGGCGGCCTTCGTGCGGCGGCGCCAGCGAGCGAAGGCGGCGGCGACGGCCAGCAGCGCGCCGGCGGCCCATGTGCCGGGCTCGGGAACCCCGGGGTCGGCGGCGTCAAAGACGAGGTCGAGATTGTTGCCCAGCACTTCGACACGGATCAAGCCGCCGCCGAGGTTGTTGGCCCAGCCCGCCGTGCCGTTGATCGCTGCGAGGTTCACATTGAAATTGTTGGATGCGAAACCCGTGATGCCGTTGCTGGCGCTGAGGATGGTCCACCGGTAGCTCTGCGTGTTGATGAAGTTGATGGCCGAACCGTCGGTGTCGGGAGAAATGCCCGACAAGGTCCACAAGTTGATGTTGAAGCGATTGGTGTCGGAAAGAAGACCGAGGTTGAGCGACCCGGTGGAGTAGATGAGATCCCAACCATTGGTTGCGCCAGCCACGCCAACGGCATCATAAATCTGCCAGTTGTAATTGCCGCCGCCGCTCCACGTGACATCGCCTTCGATGGTCAGCGTGCCGGGGGAACTGCCGGGGTTCACCGTGCCGCCGTTGGAAATGGTAAGCGCACCCACCGTGCCACTGCCGCCCAGAGCACCGACACCGCTGACGGTGACCGCGCTGTTTGAGATCGCACCGCTGACCACCAGTTTACCGGCCTCGACCGCAGTCGGGCCGGTGTAGGTGCTGTAGCCGGTCAGTTCGGTCGTGCCGGTGCCTAGTTGGTTGATTGTGCCCGCACCGCTGATCACGGAAGTGATTGTCGTGGCATTGCTCTGGTTAAAATTGATCGCGCCGGTGCCTGCGCCGAAGGTGATGGTTGCTGCCGTGATCGTGCCCGCGGTGTCATTGGTGCCGAAGCGGCCGATGTTTAACGTGCCGGAAGAGCCGGATTGATCAGCGATGTTGATGCCTGTGGCCGCCACCGTGCCGCCGTCGGAGATGACCAGGCTGTTGCTGCTGCCCTGAAGGCCGACATTAAGTTCACCGATATTGGTCCAAATCGAACCCGCGCCGGTGACCAGCACGTTGTTGTCTGCGGAGAAAAAGCCGACGTAACCGTTGCTACTCGCCACCATGCCGCCGTTGGAAATAACCAGGCTGTTGCCGTTGCCTCGCCGGCCGACATCAAACTCGCGGCTGTTGCTCAAGAGCGAGTTCGCGCCGGTGACCATCACGCTGTTGTTGGAGGAGCTCGCGGTGAGGCCGATGAAGCCGCTTAAATTCGCCACCGTGCCACCGTTGGAAATGACCAGGCTGTTGCCGCTGCCACTACCGCCAACCTGGAGTTGGTTACTGTTCGTCCAGAGCGAACCCGCGCCGGTGACCAGCACGTTGTTGTTGGAAGCGGTCGCATAAAAGCCGACGCGGGCATAGGAGTCCGCCACACTGCCACCGTTGGAAATGACCAGGCTGTTACCGCTGCCGTATTGGCCGACATAGAGCTCGCTGTTGGTCCAGAGCGAGTTTGCGCCGGTGACCAGCACGCTGTTGTTGGAGGAGTTTTGATCGTCGCCGATGAAGCCGTGGCCGCTATTGACCACTGTGCCGCCGTTGGAAACCACCAAGCTGTTGCCGCTGCCATAACTGCCCACACGGAGCTGGCCGCTATTGGTCCAGAGCGAGTTCGCCCCCGTCACCAGCACGTTATTATTGGAGGACAGTGCATCGTAGCCAATGAAGCCATACTGATCCACCACCTTGCCGCCGTCGGAAATGACCAGGCTGTTGCCGCTGCCGTAGTTGCCGATATTCAGATCATCGCTGTTGGTCCAGAGCGAGCCCGCCCCGGTCACCAGCACGCTGTTGTTGGAGGACGCCGCGGAGTTGCCGATGTTGCCATAGTCGTTGGCCACCGTGGATCCATCGTCCACAGTCAAGCTGTTGCCGCTGCCGGAGACACCGATGTAAATGTCGAGGCTGTTGGTCCAGAGCGAACCGGCTCCGGTCACCAGCACGCTGTTGTTGATGGAGGAAGCGCCGATGAGGCCCTCCGTATCCGCCACCATGCCGCCGTTTGAGATGACCAGACTGTTGCTGCTGCCGAAGTGGCCGACATAAAGATTCATGTTCGCGTTGGCCCAAAGTGAACCGGCTCCGGCCACCAGCACGCTGTTGTTGGAAGCGGTGGCTTGGTCGCCGATGCGGCTGTAGCCGCCGACCGCTACCGTGCCGCCGTTGGAGATGACGAGGCTGTTGCCGCTACCGTTATTGCCGACATAGAGATCACTGCTGTTGGTCCAGAGGGAGTTCGCGCCGGTGACCAGCACCGAGTTGTTCGAGGAGGAGGCGTAGTAGGCGATGTAGCCGATGCCGTTTTCCACGGTACCACCATTGGAAATCACCAAGCTGTTGCTACTGCCAGAGATGCCGACATAGAGAGTGGCGCTGTTGGTCCATGTGGAATTGCTCCCAGTGACCAGCACCGAATTGTTCGATGAGATGAAATCGTATCCGATGATGCCTTCGGCATTGGCCACCGTTGCGCCGTTGGAAATAACCAGACTGTTGCTGCTGCCATAATTGCCGATACGGAGGTGGACGCTGTTGGTCCAGAGGGAATTGGTGCCGGTCACCAGAACCGAATTGTTCGATGAGGTAGAACCGAAGCCGAGGTAGCCGTAGGCATTGGCCACCGTGCCACCGTTGGAAATCGTGAGTGTGTTGCCGCTCCCATCGTAGCCGGCATTGAGATCGGCGCTGTTGGTCCAGAGCGAACCCGCCCCGGTGACCAGCACGCTGTTGTTGGAGGCGGTAGCGTTGTTGCCGATAAAGCCATTGCCGCTATTGGCCACCGTGCCGCCGTCGGAAATGATCAGGCTGTTGCCGCTGCCCTGGTAGCCGACGGCGAGGTGTATGGTATTGGTCCATAGGGAGCCGGCACCCGTCACCAGAACCGAGTTGTTCGAGGAGGTGGCGGTTTCTCCGATTACGCCGTAGGCGTTTTCCACCTCACCACCATTGGAAATCACCAGGGCGTTACCGCTCCCATCGGTGCCGACAGTGAGATTGCCGCTGTTGGTCCAGAGCGAGTTCGCGCCGGTGACCAGCACGCTGTTGTTCGAGGCGGTCGCGGTTTCTCCGATTGTGCCGAAGGCGTTTTCCACCTCACCACCATTGGAAATTATGAGGGCGTTACCGCTCCCATCGTAGCCAACATTGAGGGTGCCGCTGATGGCCCAGAGGGAATTGGTCCCGGTCACCAGAACACTGTTATTAGAGGAGGCGGTATCGTTGCCGATGTAGCCGCCGAACACACACGCCACCGTACCACCCTCGGAAATCACCAGACTGTTGCTGCTGCCGTCGTAGCCGACAGAGAGATCGCCGCTGTTGGTCCAGGTGGAGCCAGTACCGGTCACCAGCACGCTGTTGTTGGAAGCGGTGGCTTGATCGCCGATGCGGCTGGAGCCGACCGCCACCGCGGCACCATTGGAAATCACTAGGCTGTTGCTGCTGCCAGAGATGCCGACATAGAGATCGGCGCTGTTGGTCCAGAGGGAATTGGTTCCGGTCACCAGCACCGAATTGTTCGAGGATGTAGAATCGTTGCCGATGATGCCGTAGGCATTGGCCACCGTTGCGCCGTTGGAAATGACCAGGATGTTGCCGCTGCCCCCGAGGCCGACATAAAGGCTCGTGCTGTTGGTCCAGAGCGAATTGCTCCCGTTCACCAGCACCGAATTGTTCGATGAGATGGAATCGCGGCCGATGAAGCCTACGACATTTGCCAAGGTGCCACCGTTGGAAATCACCAAGCTGTTGCTGCTACCGAAGTTGCCAACAGTGAGATTGCCGCTGTTGGTCCAGAGCGAATTGCTCCCGTTCACCAGCACCGAATTGTTCGATGAGATGGAATCGTTGCCGATGATGCCGTAGGCATTGGCCACCGTTGCGCCGTTGGAAATCACCAGGCTGTTGCTGCTGCCAAAGCCACCGATGAGTAGATCGCCGCTGTTGGTCCAGAGGGAATTGGTGCCGGTCACCAGCACCGAATTGTTCGATGAGATGGAATCGTTGCCGATGATGCCGGAGGCATTGGCCACCGTGCCACCGTTGGAAATCACTAGGCTATTGCTACTCCCGGAGTTGCCGACAGTGAGATCGGCGCTGTTGGTCCATGTGGAATTGCTCCCGGTGACCAGCACCGAGTTATTAGCGGAGGCAGCAACGGTGCCGATGAAGCCGCTTAAATTCGCCACCGTTCCGCCGTTGGAAATGACCAGACTGTTTCTGCCGCCATAATTGCCGACACGGAGTTGGGCGCTGTTGGTCCAGAGCGAATTGCTACCGTCGACCAGCACCGAATTGTTCGATGAAATGGAAGCGTTGCCGATGATGCTCCAGGCATTGGCCACCGTTGCGCCGTTGGAAATCACCAGGCTGTTGCTGCTGCCAGAGCGCCCGATGCCTAGATCGCCGCTGTTGGTCCAGAGGGAATTGGTTCCGGTCACCAGCACCGAATTGTTCGATGAGATGGGATCGTTGCCGATGATGCCGGAGGCATTGGCCACCGTGCCGCCGTTGGAGATGACGAGGCTGTTGCCGCTACCGTTATTGCCGACATAGAGACCGCTGCTGTTGGTCCACAGCGAGTTCGCCCCGGTGACCAGCACGCTGTTGTTCGAGGCCGTGTTCGTGTAGCCGATGTAGCCGAAGGCATTCGCCAACGTGCCGCCGTTGGAAATAACCAGGCTGTTGTCATGGCCATCTTCGCCAGCATAAAGATCACCGCTGTTGGTCCAGAGCGAGCCGGCGCCGGTGACAAGCACGCTGTTGTTCGAGGAATCGGGGGAGTAGCTGCCGACAAAACCATTCACATTCGTTACCGAGCCACCATCGGCAATCGTCATGCTGTTACCAGTGTTGGCATCGTAGGAAACGCGGAGCTCCCCGCCCACGACCAGCGAAGAGCCGGCACCCGTGACCAAGAGGTTGTTGCCGCTGCCATAGTTGCCGACGACGATGTAGGCACTCTCCACCGTGCCACCGTTGGAAATAACCAGGCTGTTGCCATGGCCTTCATCGCCGACAGAAAGGTCGAATTTGCTGGTCCAGAGCGAGTTCGACCCGGTGACCAGCACGCTGTTGTTGGAGGAGTATTTGCCGAGATAACTGCTTTGACTCGCCACCGTGGCACCG
>Ga0209190_1000920_pt1 | contig 21048 bp, 22 predicted proteins | sample M_140205_XF_Meta_FD_187315 | JGI IMG/M metagenome (GOLD analysis project Ga0209190, IMG submission 187315) | Freshwater microbial communities from Lake Montjoie, Canada to study carbon cycling - M_140205_XF_MetaG (SPAdes) (version 2) | ecosystem: Environmental > Aquatic > Freshwater > Lake... | reverse complement strand
GAATTGAACTATGGTTTTGGCTTTATCACGACTGACGGAGCCGTCGTGTACGACAAGGCGGCTGACAAAACCATTTTCGCAACCCTTCCGGACAAGAAAGTTGCTGATGCCATTTTGACGGGCAAGGCCTACACCCAGTGCAGCATGCAGACCTTTATTGACGGCACCTGGTGCGGCGTTAAAAATACACTTGGGGCCAATAATTGATCGTTCCTCGTCATCCTGGGCTACCCCGTCATTCTGAGGCCGCACCCCGTCATTCTGAGGCCGAAGGCCGAAGAATCCTTTCCTCAACGCGGAAGAAAGGATCCTTCGCTCCGCTCAGGATGACGAAATAAGAAAAGATCCTTCGCTCCACTCAGGATGACGGAGCGGCTCAGGATGACGAGAAAGAGAGAAACAAGGAGGCTTTAGCCTTCCTTGTTTCCAAACAGGGCCTTAAACATTTTCTTGACCAAACCAACCACCGACGCCTCTTGTTGCGGCTTGGCGACAACAGCTGGACGAGCGTTCAGGTTGCGGTCCTGACGCTGCGGCTGCCGATCGGGTCCCCGACCTTGACGGTCGTGAATCGGGCGCTGACGATCTGGTCCACGACCATGACCTTCATGACGCGGGCCTTGGCCACTGCCTGGCCGGCGAGGTCCACGGTCGGACTGGGTTTGACGTGGCTGCTGATTTTGTTGGCCACTGCGATCCTGATGCCGTGGGCCATCTGAACGAGGACCATCGCGCCTTGGACCATCCGGACGAGGGCCATCGCGCCGAGGACCATCGAAACGGGATCCGCCGGGACGCGGCCCGCGGTCTCCTGGACGCGGCGAACTGGAGCGCCCACCCGAGAAACGGGACGCCTTTGCTTCCTTCCACGCCTTGATGCGTTCTTCGAACGGATTGCCCGAAGCATCCACGATGCTATCAAAAGCGAGGTCATACCACTTGGCCTTGACTGGGAACTGCTCGCCCAAGAGCTCTTTGATCCCGGCCAGGTTCTCGCCGTAGTCATCACAAACCAACGAAAATGAACTTCCCTTGGCACCCGCGCGAGCGGTCCGACCAATCCGGTGCACGTAGTTGGCGGGCTCTTGAGGCAAATCGAAGTTATAAACGTGCGTGATGCGCGAAATATGCAATCCGCGACTCGCGACATCCGTCGCGATGAGTGCCTTGACCTTGCCGTCCTTGATCTTGTGGATCAACTGGATGCGCTTGCTCTGGGGCAAGTCGCCTGTGATCAAGTCCACATCGATACCGTTGCGGGAAAGTTTGAAATGCAACCATTCCGCGGTCAGTTTCGTGTTGGTAAAAATGATGCAACATTCAGGATTGTGCTCACGAAGCATGCCGAGCATGACCCTCAACTTGTTCGGGGCATCAACAATGACTGCATGCTGCTCAATATTTTCAGGCGTCAGTGTTTCCGGATTGACCGAAATGTAGGCCGGCTTGTCGAGGTACTCAAAAGCGAGTTCCTTGACTTCAGCGTTGGTCGTCGCGGAAAACAACAATTTCTGCACGTCTTCCGGGAGTTTGCTTAGGAAAAACTCGACGTCATCAATGAAACCCATGTCGAACATGCGATCGGCTTCGTCGCAAACGAAAATCTTGCACTGGTCGAGGCGGATCAGCTTCTTCTCGAAGTAGTCTTTGAGACGGCCCGGGGTTGCGATGATGACATCAACGCCTTCCCGAAGGCGTTTGGCCTGCTTGTCGTAATCAATTCCACCAAAAACAGCGATCGAACTAATGCCCAGGCGACCGAATACGGTCTGTGCGTCCTGCTCAATCTGCATGGCCAGTTCACGCGTCGGCGCCAGAACCAAGGCCAAAGGACGCGCGGCACTGCCGGAATCGTCCGCCACGGCTGCCGTCGATGCCCGATGCTCGAGAATCCTCTGGGCAGCTGTGATTAAGAAGACACCGGTCTTGCCGGTGCCAGTTTGGGCAAATCCGGCAACGTCCCGACCCACAAGGGTCAAAGGCAAGCACATGCCCTGGACGGGGGTTGGCTGATTCCAGCCTAGATCAGCAATCGCCTGACGAAGTGCCTCCGAAAGTGGAGCATCCGCGAAAGACGTCAAATTTTCTGACGCACCTTCGTCGGCAGCGACCAGTCTAGATTCGTCTTCGAAATCGTCTCCAGGCCGGACAATCTCCGGTTTTTCTTCAGGAATATGGTCTTCGCGGGGTTTCAGGTCTTCTTGCAGATTTTCCGTCATTTTTATTTACTTTTCTCTTTGCTTTCAGTTACTTACGTCGATTTCGACGAAGCATTTGATGGGGTCTTGATTGCCCCGGCCTTCAGCTTATTCAGCAGCCTGCCGATTTTAACTGTCGTAGCGCTGTATTTTTTGAACACAAGCCTGAGGCACATTTGTCATGGCCGACGAAGCCAAAACCCCGTCAGCAGAAACTTCAGCAACTCTGGCTGCTGATCCCACTCAAACCCAGCCGGCGCCAGATAGTCCGAATGCCCCACACCATACAGAAGGAACCCCTGCGGCGCAAGGCACGGAGGCAGTTTCAAAGGCCCAGAGAGATTTTTTAGCGCTGCTTAATGCCCGCATGACCACAGTCGAAGGCCTTGCCCTGCTTGCCCTGGATTTCCCAGCCTCCAAAGCCGCAGCCACCCAGTCCTACAGCCGCAAGTGGCAACAGGATGCCCGGCGCTGCTTTACCGTGGTCGCCCGCCTCAAACGCCGCATGCCTCCATTGCCGACAACCTGATCCTTGTGGTTAAAATAGGTAAGCGCCGAATCCGACTGGATTTAGCTTTGCCGTTTTCCCACGCCCTGAACGCTTCCAAGGGAGTTCGTCGATGACGCCTGGATCTACCATCACCAATTCATGCCTTCGCTTTGCATCGCGGACTTTCATTCCGCTGCTGTTGATCTCGGGATGCTTTACACCCGCTAAAGAACGTCAGTTGCGTGACGAAATTTTCGGACTGCAAACCCGCGTCATGCAACTTGAAGGCGCGCTCATGGATGAAAATACTCCAGCTGGCGAGGCCGCCAAGCGACGCCTCGCATCAACCGCGGCCGATATCGAAAAAATATCCACTGAAATGAGCCGCATCAAAGGTGAACTTGATGCATTAAAACTGGGTGTTTCGACTGGGTTCATGCCAGGCGTCGAAGGTGACCAGAGTAACTCGCTTGGGGGTAAGATCCGCTCCTTGAGCGAAAGGATGGCCAATCTGGAAGCCACGCAAGGTGACGTGGTGGCTTCATTGGAAAAGCAGGGGGTTAACCTCAAATCCCCTGAAAGAATGGGCGATAAATCTGCTGATAAATCGAAGACTTCCCGCGCAGGTGAGCGGACCTCCGACCTTTCCGGGGAGCGCTCCCAAGACAAACAATCGGACAAGTTTTCTGAAAAGGGCGACAACGAAAAGCCCGCCAGTGCGGAGGAGCCGCACAGGTCGGATAAATCCCTGGGCACTCTGAAGCAGTTTCGGGATGCCTATGGGAAACGCCAGTTCAAGCGGGTCATTGAAGATGCTCCAGCCGCAATCAAACTGCTCACGAAGGCAAAAGATCGCGAAGAAGTCGCTTTTCTCCATGCAGAGGCCCTTTATAAACTTGGCCAAATGCGCGAGGCCGCCCTGCAATTTAACGAGTTCATCGACAGCAAACCCGCGGCAAAATACCTGCCCCAAGCCCGCCTGCGCATGGGCGATGCCTTCCGCAATCTGGGCGACCCGGCAACCGCAAAAATTTATTATCAAGAGTTGATCACCAAGCATCCGAAGAGCCCGGAGGCAATCAAGGCTAAAGACCGGTTGAAAGAGCTTGGCAAATCGGCCCGGGCAGGCCATTAACCGTATCGATGCTGATCATCGGTATTGAATCCAGTTGTGACGAAACCGCGATCGCCGTCCTCAGGGACGGACGCCAGGTTCTTGCGTCCAAAATTTCATCCCAAATCGCCCGGCACGCACCTTTCGGTGGGGTTGTCCCTGAAATTGCGGCCCGCGAGCATCTGAATTCCATTCAACCTCTTTTCGACGCGGCAATGGAAGAAGCTGGTGCCGGTTACCCCGGAATCACTTTGTCTGACATTGATGCCGTCGCTGTAACTCAGGGCCCAGGATTGGTCGGCGCCTTGTTGGTTGGAGTTTCCTTTGCCAAAGGCCTCGCCTTGGCGAACAACAAGCCACTGATTCCAGTTGATCATGTTCATGCCCACATCCACGGGGCCCTTCTGGGACTTTCTGACAAAGTCGCTGAAGCCGCCCTGCCCTGCCTGGCACTGGTCGTATCGGGCGGCCATACCAATCTTTATCTTGTTGAAAATCCACTGGACTTCAAATTGATCGCCCATACCGTCGATGATGCCTGCGGCGAGTGTTTGGACAAGGTTGGAAAACTGCTCGGCCTGCCTTATCCAGGCGGACCTTGGATTGAACGAAACGCGGCCAAGGGTAATCCCGACAAAATTGCGATGCCGCGTACGGTGGAAAAAAAATCACAGATGGAATTCAGCTACTCAGGCTTGAAGACCCACATGGCTCAAATGATATCGCGACTGCCGCAACCAATTCCCGAGGATCAAGTCGCGGACATGTGCGCAGCCTTCCAACGAGAAGCCTTTCAGCAACTCATTCGCAAACTTGAAATCGCACGGGGAAAATTCCCCCACGTGCGAAGCATCGTTGTCGCCGGCGGAGTGGCTGCCAACAAGACCTTCCGCAGCATGGCGGAGGGGTCGTTCAAAATTCCGTGTCATTTTCCGGATCCAGCCTACTGCTCGGACAACGCTGCCATGATCGCGGCCCTTGGCTGGCACATGCTTAATGATCGGGGCCCAGATGCCTTCAAGGCGACCGACTGGGATGTGTATCCGCGATACCCATTTGAAAATTACAAGTTCGACAGCACCGGGGCCCATTCGTGAAGTACAACCACAAAAAAAGCGATCCGAATCAACACCAGAGAAACAGTGGCCAACCGAGGCAGAAAAAGTCGATGGGCCAGGTTTTTCTGCATGACGAGTGGCCCGTGCGCCGCGTCGTGGAAATTGCACAAGACTGGCTGGCCGTTGAAGTCATCGAAATCGGCCCGGGTGGGGCAATCCTGACCAAGGCCCTGTCCAACGCAGGCATCCAAACCACGGCCATTGAAAAAGACGATCGCTTTGCCGAACGCTTGATTGAGTCCGCCCTTCCAGGGGTCGACGTGGTGAATCAAGACATACTTGAATTTGACCTGGGCGCTTGGATTGATCGCGTTGAAAAATCAGGGAAAAGAGCAGCGGTGCTGGGAAACATTCCCTACAACATCTCGTCTCCAATTGTGATGTGGGTGCTGCCACATCTGCATCGCCTGGCCGGCGCAACTTTTTTAGTGCAACTGGAATTCGCCAAGCGCCTTGCGGCAAAGCCAAACACAAAGGACTACGGCAGCCTGACGGTTTTTACGCAGATGAGGGCCGACGTACGTATGGACTGCGAAGTCGGACGGGAATTTTTCACCCCCGTACCAAAAGTCGACAGTGCCATTGTCGTTATGGAAGCCCGCAAGGAGCCCTTGCCACTAGAGGTCATGAAAAAAATCGAAACCATCGCGCGCCAGGCATTTCATCAGAGGCGAAAAAAACTACGCAACGCAGTCAAACCATTTCTTGCGGGCCGTAGCGAATCCGACTGCCCCGTCGACTTGAACCGCCGCCCGGAAAACCTCACCCTCGAGGAATTTGCCCAGCTGGCGGCGTTTTTGACCTAGAAAACTCTAAGGAATCCAGACGCTGCCCGATCCGGGCGATGTCACACCGAGCGATTTTTTTGCGCCAGGAAAAATATCCTGAATTAACCGAGTATCGGATTCTTCACCCAACGACTTCAAAATCAATCGCCCGCGCAACGGTAACGACAAATCCAGAAATGGCTCATTCTGGATCAAATCTGGTCCCCAATAAATTTTCGACGAATCAACGAAACAAATCTGCGTCTGTTCTTCAGGCAGACAAGGCAGCAGGGCAAGGCGCTCCGCAACAAAGCCGGAAATCTGACCAATGCGAAGGGGCAATAAAAGCGCCAACGACAAAGATGCCGAAACCATCAACCACGTCACTACCCGCGATGATGGCCCCTCTCGCACCACACGAGAAAGGCCCAAAATCAAGATAAATCCAAGCGCTGGATGCAGGTAGCGATAACCCCAACCATGACCCTGGTTCAGAGGAAACATAAAATAAAATCCAACCGCCCCAGCCAACACAAGGGCAGAAAGTTGAAGGGCAGAAAGTTGGATGACACGGACTTCATTTTCTGCCGGCGCATCCGCTTCTGATTGATCTTGATGGTGCCTATTTTTGGACACAATGGACAGAAGCCCCAAACCTGCAAGACCAACGAGTCCAGGAACTGCCCACAACGCAAAACGCAGCAGGCTCATACTATCCTGAAGAAACTGCCGAAAGGTCGGCCACTTCAAGTGCTCACCGAGCCAAGCCAACTCTGTCGCCGCCGCACCCAGACCAGATGCAGCCTCCTGACGATGAACGTGGGACACATCCTGAACCAATCCCGTCCAACCAAACGAAAGGGCAGCAATGAATGGCAAGTAGGGCAAGGCCAGACAGGCCGCGTCACGAAATCTGCGGACCCGAATCAAAAGAAAAAAAGCCGGCAGTGCTACAAGCAATTGCGGGATTTGATTGCCCGTGTGCAGGGCAATGCCACCAGCAATACCGGCGGCCACCATCGACCAAGGGGTTCCGCGAATAAAAAAGAACAAAAATAACAGATGAAGAAGCAGTAAAAAATTTGTGGCAAACGATCCCATCCCGAAGCCCGCCACAGAAACACAACTACCCATGAGCAACACAGAAAGCCCAGCGAGCCAAGCCTGTCGCCAGAGCCGCCATGCTGAAAAACCGGCAAGCAGTACAATTCCTGCGGCGATAAGGGGATTTACTAAAAATCGAAGTCCAGCACGTTCGAAGGGTGCTGCGAAAAAAGCAAATGCCGGTTGATAGCTGGTAATGATCCGACCGCTGCCATCGTCAGCGACGAGAATCCTGTTGGCAAGTTCGGCTGGTGCCATCCGGGTGGCTAACGCCGGAGGCCAGATGCCAAAAAAAGTTCCGCGCGAAAACACCTTTGTTTGAATCACGTTGGCATATTCATCGCCAGAAATCGCGGCCATGCGGTAAACATTCAGGCTGCCAATGGTACATACTAGAAATACAGCACCGGCAACCAGCCAACGCCTGGACCATAAGGCCTCGAGCGCGCCCTGCTGTTCATCAATCGCAACCCGACGCGCAAAGTAAAACGCGACAATGGCGATGATCCCGGCCATCAACGCAGCCACCGGCTCCTGAGAAACGAATTGAAAATCAAAAATATCGAGTAACAACGGGGACGGGACCTGGGACTCGCGCCAAAGGGCAATCCCGGCAGACACACCAGAAATTGCGAGCACCGTCCCGGTCAACCACCACAGGGTTTTTGACACTGAATCAGACATCTTCAAAATCGATATTATTGGCTGGATCGTAAGAGTCTTGAAAATCCAGATCGATCGCGACCTGGCCATCAACGATTCTGGTTCTGCAAGACATTCGAACCGATCCATCGACGGGAAGCTTTAGACGCTGCAACATTGCAAGCTCGTCTGGTGCCGGCTCACTCAATGTGCCCCTTGAGGCGTCAACTTTTACGCCACAAGTGCCGCACCTCAAAGAGGCGCACATAAACCGGATGGGCACACCGCCCTGACGCGCAGCAACCAGGATCTTGGTTCCGGAATCAACTTCAACCCGCGTCCCAGCCGGCATGAAAATCACCACAGGCTTTTTTGACTGAGGGTTCATACAGAAAGAGCAAACTCGCGAAGGGTGTCGTTTAGCGATGTCTTCAGGTCGGTAGAGGGCTTTCGCTCGCCGATGATATAGGCGCAGGACGTGTAAATCTTGCCGCCCGGCATTTCTTTTTCCTTGGTGCCCGGCACGACGACACAACGCGCTGGAACATAGCCTTTTATCTCCGGCATGCCAGGCTTGCGAGTATCGATGATCGGAGTCGAAGCTGTCAGGGTAGTGTTGGCGGCGAGAACTGCCTCGCGTCCGATCCTGACCCCTTCGACAACAATGCAGCGGGAGCCTAAAAATGCGCCGTCTTCCACAATCACAGGTGTGGCGGATGGTGGCTCGAGAACGCCACCAATACCCACCCCGCCGGACAAATGAACATTTGCACCAATCTGGGCGCACGAGCCAACGGTTGCCCATGTATCAACCATGGTACCCGCGCCGATCCAAGCCCCGATATTTACATACGAAGGCATCAAAATAACCCCAGGCTCCATGAATGAGCCGTAGCGGGCAACAGCAGGTGGAACCACCCGGACTTTCAGTTCCCGGTAATTGCTCTTGAGGGGAATCTTGTCGTGATAGACAAACGGACCAACATCAATCTGCGCCATCGGGGAATATTTGAAATAAAGCAGGATAGCCTGTTTGATCCATGCGTGGGTCGTCCAAGATCCCTTGGGATCACCTGCAGTGCCATCAACATCGTGGCCAGCAACGGGAGACGCCACCCGCAGCTCGCCGCGATCAAGGCGGCCAATCACAGATTCCACCGCCGCGCGCAATCTAATGTCGGCGTCTGAGCCTGGATTCGGCGGTGACTTTGCACCAGCCTCAATGGCTTCGCGCAGTTGATTCAACGGTTCATTCATTTCAGATACTCCCGCAGAAGGTTCATTGCCTGCTGCATCGCAGCTTCTTCCGGGACCAGAGCAAAGCGAACGTGTCCGCGAATGCCCTCGCTGAGCCACTGGGATGGCGAAGCAATCACGCCGATCCGCGCCAAGTTCAGCACAAAGGCAACATCGTCATCGCCGAATTTTTCTGGAATCTTCGCCCACAAGTAAAATGTGGTTGATGGAATTTTGTCGATCATCCCAAGATTTTGCAGAAGCGGCCCGAAGGTCGCCAGACGTTTAGTAAAGATCCGGCGTCGTTCAATGACGTGCGCATCATCACCCCACGCCACGGCGGCAGCATGCTGGATAAAGTCGGGTGAGCCGACTCCAAAATTTGCGCGCGCATTCAAAAACGGTTTTACAATGCGAGGATCCCCAGCCACGAGCCCTGCACGATATCCCGTCAATCCAGAGCGCTTCGACAAACTCATGAAAGACAAGACTCGATCGGTAGAAAGCTGAAGCGGATTGACTGGACGAGGATCCACGTCGACCGAAGGCAACGCGCCGGTGGGCACGAGGGCATCAATAGCAGAATCAAAAATATCGACATAGCAGTCATCAGAAAGCAGGATCGTATCGGTTTTGTGGCACCAGTCGATGACACGCCGCCAATATTCCAAAGGCGCCGTTGCACCAGTCGGGTTATGGGGATGGTTGATCCAAATTGCGGCCGCATTTTTTTGCACTTCTGCAGGCAGATTCCACGGCTCCAAAAGGTAACCGTTCTGCCCAGTGACGCGGACTGGATACGGAATTCCGCCCGCATACAATGTGGAACTGCGGTAAACGGGATAACCCGGATCGGGGTAGATGATGTGTTTTTTCCCGCCAGCACGACCAACCAGGCAGAGAGCAATGTTGAAGATGGCCTCTTTGCTGCCCTGGCTTGGAATCACAGCGAGGTCATTGCCCACCTGCAAGCCAAAGCGACGCTTCAAGTAACCGGCCTGTTCCGCTGCCAAGCGCTCAACACCTTTGACGCTCGGGTATTGGCTGATTTCAGGAAGGGCCTTGATCAAGGCTTCACGAACTGGCGGCCATGTCGCAATCCGTGGATCACCTGTCCCGAAATCGAAGACGGCCTTGCCCTCTTTGACGAGGCCAGCCTTGATCCGGCTCAACTCTTCCATCGGATAGGGTTTGAGCCCCGCAGTCACTTCATTGACAAAGGAATTAACGGATAAAAGTGTCATGAATCAGCCCCAATCAGAGGAGCCAAGATCGCTTCTCAGCTGCCATAATTCTGGAAAGAATCGTTTTGAAAGTGTTTTGGTCAAATACTCAACGCCACTGGATCCTCCAGTTCCACGTTTAAAGCCAATCATGCGCTCGACCATGGCGACGTGACGATAACGCCACAGCATGAATGACTCATCAAGATCCATCAATGCTTCAAGGGCGTGATACAGATCGAGGTGCGAATCCGGATCGCGGTAAACTGCAAGAAACAAATTCTTTACGCCCTCGTCGGGCTCCCAAGGCTTTGCCGGATCGCGCTCAAGGACGTGCTTTGGCACTGAAAATCCTTTGCGCGAAAGAAAATGCAGAAACACCTCATAAAGCGACGGACGCTCCATGGCATCCTTCAACTGCTGCATGTGTGCTGGCGTTGAACGAAAAAACTTGAGATAGCCTGCGTCTTTTAGACCAATCCGGAATTCAACGATGCGAAATTGGTGCGACTGAAACCCACTGGCCGGATTGATGCGATTGCGGAACCGGTTGAATTCGGTTGGAGTCATCGTTTCCAGAACGGCAACCTGGTCCACCAAAATCTTCTGGATCGCATGAACGCGTTTTAATGTCCTGAGAAGCTCGGTCAGTGAGTCAGCTTTCAAAGCGCGTTCGGCTTTATCCAACTCATGCAAGACCTGCTTGAACCACAGTTCGTAAACCTGATGGATGATGATGAACAGGGTTTCGTCGTGTTCCGGCGGATCAGACTGAGTCACCTGCAGTGCCAGCAGGTCATCCACATGGAGGTAACGGTCGTACGTCAGGGACGTCCCCGTTGGTTCAATTAGTGTACCGGGAAGATTTCCAGATTTGTTTTGCTTGTCACGACTGTCGTCCACACACCACCCCCGTTACGAGGTCATTACCGCCAACCACTCAAGATTGTCAGTATGCGCGAACATGTCGAAGGCTTCAACTTGTCTCAAGCGGAAACCTGCCTTGCGCAGAACGGCAAGGTCACGGGCGAGGGTCTCGACCTCGCAGGAAACGTAAATAAACCGGGTTTCCGGATTCTGCCGAAGGACGTGGGCAAGGTGGGTCCGGGCCGTTTCATGCAGGCCACGACGGGACGGATTGACCACAATAACTTCAGGCTTCTGGGCCCATGCTGGAAGGGCGGTTTCCGAATCCTCGACCCGCGCCGCTAGAAATTCAGCCTTGGTCTCAAGCTCATTGCGTTTGGCATTGAGGGCCGCATCGGCCACTGCCGCGGCGTTCTCCTCGATTCCAAAAACGCGATAACCTTGGCGGGCCATAATCAGGGACATTTGGCCAATACCACAATAAAAGTCCCAGGCAACACCGCCGGGAGCAGCCCGTCCCGCAAGCTGTTCAACCCGACGATACATGACAGATGCTTGCCAGGGATTGACTTGAAAAAAAGCGGTCGGCCCGATCTCAAAATTAAGATCACAAATCCGCTCGCGCAAACGATCGTTACCAGTCAAACGAACCGTTTCAGCACCAAAAATGGCGTTACCGGTTTCGCTGTTGATATTCATCTGGGTTGAAGCCAACTTGTGGTCTTCGCGCTTCAATCGCGAAATGATCCGCTGCAAATGAACTTTGGCAGCTGGGTCACGCACGACAAACGTCAGCATGAGTTCGTTGGTCACATGGGATGATCTTGCGACCAGGTAACGAAGGTCGCCGGATCCAGTCGACTCATCCCATGGTTGGAGTGGCGATTCATTGAGGGCGGGGCGCATATCGCGAAGCAGGGCCCGCAAAGCTGGCGCGTGGATCGGGCAGTGCTCCACTTCATCCATGACGGAGTGGGTTCCCGGTTCAAACAGACCGATCGCGAACCGGTCCTTTGCAGAAATCTCCCCGCGGTACAATTTCGGGCGGACTGCAAGTTTTATGAGGGTCCGGTAACCAAGGCGACGGGGCGCTTCATTTACGCCCAAAACTTGAGCCGTATCCAGCAACTTGGCTGCCTCAAGAAACTTCAGTCCCTTGTGAAACTTTGCCTGCAAGGAAGGCTCGTAGGACGTGTTGACAAGAACGCAGGAACCGCAACCGCCGCCCCTTACACGGCATGCACCGTCCGTCTCAGGCAACGGGCGGGGACGCTTTTTTTCTTGTGTTTTGATCGGGGGCATAAAGGTCACTTGGCCAAAAAAGGCACAGCAAATGTGGGCTCATTAAGCATGGGCTCAATACATCCAATCGTCTAACGACTTAGGAGGTCGGCTTGTAGCACTCTTGAGGGGTTTACGGAAGACTTTTGCCCCCAGGGTTCCCCCGCCAGCCGCGACATGCTTTTCCCACGCCCTCCATTCTGATCGCAACGTACCGACAAGATAAGGTGAATTCGGACTTTTGGACCCCTTCGAATAGACAAAATCATTGAACATAAATGTCGTGGCATGCTTGATCCAGCGGTAAGAAATATCCTGATCAGACGGGGTCTTGCCTGAGGCTGGCAGCTGGAAAAAGACTATCATGTCGCCAAACTTAAGGGGCGATCTGGCCGGATCAATTTCGTAGAACGAGCTTTGCAAAACCCGCCACAATTCATCGTTATTGATCATGACATCATGGTGATCTTGCTCGGTGCGGATGTTCACAAGCTGGCTGCGAACCATTTTTGGATACTGGAAGGCCAACGCCGTCATGAAGCAGTTTGGACCACGATAAAGTTCAAAGGTTTTAACCGCACGCCGGGCCCCCACAGGCAACAGATCCTCGTCAAGCTCGAGGGGTAGCGCCTGTCGCATCTTTTCCGCGACCTTACGCAGCTCCATCGCACCCGAAAACGGCGCCAATTGAATCAGCAACTCTGTCCTGACCTCCGGCTTGTCGAGTAGATCAGATGAATCAATGCTGACATGCAGATGCGTCCGCTGCAATTTTGATGTCACCGCATCTGGCGCCATCAGACGAAGCAATTCCGGACGCACCCGAACCCTTACTTGCTTGACGCGATCGTCACCGGCAACCGGATTTACTACGTTGTTTTGATTTCCGGTGACCACTGACTGGAGCGCAGGCACCGCAGCCGGCACCGCGGCGGAGTCGACCATTCCCTCGGGTTTGGTGATTTCCTGATCCAACCTGGCCATCAACTGACGGTAGTTTTTTGGACGTGCAAGTTTCAAAGCAAATGCGGCCCGTTCATCGTCATCTTTGGGAACCGAAAGGTAGAGTGGTTCAACCCGGGGATCCAACTCTGCTGCCTGAACACGACGTTCAATCTGCGAAAAATTCGGGGCGATCAACTCGTCGCGGACTTTCACCGGTAATTCAATCGCTGGTTTGAGTGCAGCAAGGCGCACGGTAAACGGACGTGCAAAGGCAGGAACACTACAGATCCACATGCTAACGGGAAGAGCAACGGCCCACCGAACCACGCCGGTGGCGCGAAAAAAACCTCGCATCATTGGATTGGCATAATTTTGTCGCATTACCCAAAAAACCAAAGGGTTGAAGCACCGAGGACCGTCGTTGTTCAACGTCCCAAGGTACGGATCGGCAGGCAGAGGATTCTCTTGACGGGCGAAAGCTGGGATAATGATGAATGACGGGATTTTTGTGGCGAATTTATGTGAAATTCGACCAGACCCGGCCAGACAAGACACTGGAATCAGCCACCTTGGGCGGATGTCTTGCTGGATGCACCAAACCGTGAACGGAGGTCGCCTGCATGAGTACGGTGCTAATTGTTGACCCAAGCAAGCCAAGCCTGGTGATGAGTTCAGAAGTATTCAAGGACAAGATTCCAGGAATCACAGTCCTTGTTGCGAGCACCGGCCAACAGGCCCTGGATATTCTGGAGCAAAGGTCATCCGCAGGATCCGCAGCCCCGGACTTGTGCGTGGTCGACTTCGACCTGCCAGACACCGACGGCATCACGTTAATTCATATGCTCCGCAAAAACTTCCGCGGGCCAATTATGTTGACCGCATATCCTGATAATGTCGTAAAAAATGCCGTCGCAGAAGAGCTGTTTGCCTATGACGATGCCGGCATGTGGATTCGCAAACCAATTCGCGCAGAAGATCTGAATGAGAAAATAGATCGTTTTCTTGTCGGCAAATTCCGTGTCCAGCGGCGCTTCGATTTCACTCCAAAGACGCGCCTTCTCGGAAAGAGTGCTGGACGTGGAAAGAGAACTCCCAAGTTTCCAGGCCAAATTGTGAATATCAGTGTCGGCGGCGCCTGCGTCCAACTGTCAGGAGCTGTAAAGCTCAAAATCGGTGATGAGGTGTCGATCGAATTGCCAATACCAAAGGTCGAAAAAAAGGGCGCTGAGACGGCGCAGATCAAAAGCCAGGTGGTATGGCGGACCAATGACGGCAAACGGATTGGCATCACCTTCGACAAGTTGAGCGATCCGGGGCGGAAGGGACTTGAACGACTTCTAAAACAAATCAACAACAGCATCGATGCGTGAAGATTGGTTGAAGTACGTGGCGGCCATCACGAAGGTTTTCGTGGTGGCCGTTTTGCTTGGAGAATCCTTCGCGGCGGCAGACCATCTATTGGCCAAAGCAGGCCTTGCATCCGGCAACTTTGCATTCATTGCGGGCCCCGCCCTTGTCCATCTTTTGATCGTAATCGCTGCCCTGATTCTTGTGGGGCAACCAAAACTAAACCTCCCGAAAAAAAACGCCGTGCGTTGGCTGATGCTCGCTGGCCCAGCCTGGCTCGCCTTGGCTGCCTCCGGGGCTGGGCTGACATCTACTTGTTTTCCTGGACCTGACTCGATACCGGGAGTCACGCCAAACATCCCCTGGTGGATTGCCAGCATTTTACTGGCGCCGGTCCTTGAGGAGCTCGTGTACCGTGGACTACTTTCTCCCGTTTTCCGCCGGAGTTGCGGCAATTTGATGGGGAGCTATTTTGCAGCAATCCTGTTTGCCTGGGTTCATTCCAGGCCAATCTTGGCAGGAATTTTTGCTGGGCACGCCGGCGGGATCCCACCCGGCCCATTTCTGCTTGCCCTTGCTGCGGACTGGTTTTGCCTCAAAAGCGGCAGCATTTGGGTCGCCGTGGCGTTCCATGCCGCCTGCAACATCACCCCTGCGCTGTTTAATGCGATCGATCCTCGCTGGCTGAGTTGGTTGGGAATGTTATACCAATGGGGTACTTGAACCGCGGAGATTGAATCTTCGCGAATGGTGGCGGACTCAAAATGAGCGACGATCAGACAACTACAGACGAAAAAATCAAACGAATCAAGCGCCTTGCAATGGTTGTCTGTATTTGCAAGGGCATACCGCTGGGCAAAGTTCTGCCCGCAATAAAAGCCTGTGACAATGTCGCTGATGTGAACCGGATGGCTGGAACGGGGACTGGCGGATGCAAGGGACAACGGTGCGGGCCACGCATCAAAATGCTACTGCGCAAAAAACACGAACTTCAGTCTGATGATTCCAAAACCACGGAAACAGCATCTGACAGCGACGAATAAACTGCGACATCCCCGGTTTCCAAAGACGTTGCAATGGTAATGTCCCTGCCCCTCTGGCCTTTCGCTATGCTCAGGCGAACGTCGTCAGGCAAATCATAAGACAGGCTCTGGACATTTTGCACCAACATGGGCCTGGCACCGGCACGATGACCGCACAGGATGTCGGTCCATTTGTCGCCAATCATAAAACTTCTCTTTGAATCGATATCCAAGGCCAAGCAGGCATCAGAAATCAATCCAATTGCTGGTTTTCTGCAGGCACATTCAACATTGTAGGGAGCAACATGACCCTCCGGATGGTGCGGGCATGTCTTGAGCAGGTCAAGCACTGGGCCGCCGAGTCGCTGAATTTCTTTCTGCAAGGCGCTGTGAAATGCCTCGACCTCAGCCATGGAAAACTTGCCCCGCGCAATCCCGCTTTGATTGGTGATTACGACAAGTTTAAAACCTTTTGACTTCAGGCGCCCCAAGGCCTGTGGGACGCCCTCTGGAACAACCAAGTCTGCAATCTGGAAGGTGTATCCGCGATCGACATTAAGGATGCCATCCCGGTCCAGAAAGACCGCGCGGTTCATTCGCTGGAACCAGCATTTGTCGAGAGCCACAGCCGGTCCTTTTCGGAAACGGCATAGGGGATCACTAATCTCATGATCTTTTTGTTGAGATCATCGAGAACCGTGCTGTCATCGCCAGAGGATGCCTTGAGGTCGTACTGCTTGAGTTGATCTTCAATCTGCCAATAGATGTCCACCGGCATGAGAAGTTCAATCAGAGGTCCGGTGGTTTTGATCGAATCCCGCTGCGTTGATGCCAGCGAGATCCGATTGGCAATGACGAGGTACTTGCGAATCATTAGCGTTTTTTGGCTGGCTTCGCGGCCGGCTTGGCGGCTGGCTTTGCTTTGCCTGGCTTGGCGCTGGCTTTTGCCGGTGCCTTTGCTGCTTTGGCCGGAGCGGCTTTCTTGGCTGGAGCAGGAGCCGCTTTTTTCGCTGGCGCAGGAGCAGCTTTCTTCACCGGAGCAGGAGCCGCTTTTTTCGCTGGCGCCGCCTTCGCAGCTGGCGCGGCAGCCGCTTTCTCTGGTTTTTTCGGAGCCACTTTCACGGGGGCAGCTTCTTTTTTTGGTGCCGCCTTAACATCTGGTTTAACAACCGGCTTTGCATCTTGTTTTGCTGGCTTTGACTTGGGAGCGATCACCGGATCGATGACCTGTCCTTCGGCCTTCAAAGCAACTTTTTTGCCTTTAACATGAGGAACGTCAGCCTTCGCGTCAGCGTCTTCAGCAGCAACCTGCTCCATCTCATGGACCATCTTGAACAGACGTTGCCACAGTGTGTCATCCTTGCGGAGCCACGACTGAAATAGTTTACGGGCCGGTCGATTCACCAGCGCATCGTCCGTAAAGTAGGTTGAAAAATCACGGGGTGATTTGCGTTGCTTCAGTTCCGTTACATGCTGCGCAAGAATCAGAAGTTCAGAACCACGAGCGCGCAAAACCAACGAATCTTGAATCGGCATAATTTCAACTGGCTGCAAGGTTCACTCCCATGAAAATTAAGGCGACGGAACATCTACGTTTACTGCTTGTAGTGTTTTCTTTCTAGCCGAAACACCAAGGACAGGCAAGGCAACCCCGCAAACAAGGACCAAACCTGCGCCAGCCAAGGCAGAAAGGTCCGGGTGGCGACCGAACGCGAACACCGACCAACCAAGGTTGAGGACAGGCGTCACATAGCTCACGGCCGCATTTAACGCTGCTGGGGCGCTCTGATAGGCCGCGGTCAGAAAATATTGAGCCACACTGGCCATGATTCCCGCCCCAACCAAAAATCCGTAGGTCTGGAAACTTTGCGGCCAGAGGATTTTAAAGCCGCTATTCCCAAAGAACTCTGCAGCGAAAACCATGATGTGCATCGCCAGGCCGATGACACAAAGGTAAAAAATCACTGTATTTGAAGAATTACTGCGTCCTGCCCGCGCAATCATCAAATAGGCAAAAGCGGCCCAAACTCCCGACAAGAGAGCGACAATGCGCCCCACCGGACTGTAATCCTCAAATCTTGGCTGGGCCAAAAAATAAAGGCCCACGGTCGCTCCCGCAATTGCAAGCCAAGTCAGCGCTGAATTTCGTTGCCGCAGCACAAGGGGCCCCAGCGCGGCGATCACAATGCTGTTGCTGGCATGCAAAAAGGATGTCTCCCCCACACCAATGGCATGGATGCCGTACATTACAAAAATCAGGGAAAGGGCTCCAAAAAACCCGCGAAGCCAAAGAGAGGGCCTGCGATCGCCAGGAAGTTGCGACAAACTCCCGGCAAACCAGGCGGCACTTGCGACAATCAAGACATTGACCAGCAGACGTACAAAACTGGCGACCAGGGGCGACCCTTCAGGTTCAAGCAACTGAGCCTGATTGATCATTGCCCCCATAAAGGAAAAGAAAACGGATGCCATGACCATGCACAAAAGACCCTTGCGGGCACCTGCCTCAAGGGATTTTTCTTCAGGCTTTAGGTTCAACCGTCACAGTCGCTTTCTTGATGGTGACGTCCTCAACGGGGCGATCGCGATCATCGGTATCCACTTCACCAATCGCCTTGACCACGGCCAGGCTGGCCTCGTCGGCCGTGTTGCCGAACGCCGTGTACTGCCTGTCCAAGAAGGCTGCCTTACCCAAGCAAAGAAAAAATTGCGAGCCACCAGAATCTGGATCCTGAGACCGCGCCATCGACAACACACCGGCCACATGCGGCGTTTCATTGAACTCTGCCTTGACCCGGTAGCCTGGGCCGCCCGTGCCAACGCCCTCTGGGCAACCCGCCTGGATCACAAACCCTGGCACGATGCGGTGGAAGATGATTCCATCGTAAAACCCGCTGCGCGCGAGGCCAATGATGTTCTTGCAATGCGCGGGGGCCACTTCAGGCAGGAGATCAAGGGAGATCGTCCCGGCAGTGGTGTCCAAATGAACCTGGTAGCGGTTCGCAGAGAAATCGATGTCTTTCTGGGCAATCTCAACGTCAGACTTGAAATTCTTCTCAAACATTCTGGTACCTTTCTCTTGGCTGGCAGCCCTGATTTTTCATCGGGAAAGGGCCTCCGTCTGGTCAAACTCCCGCGGGGATCATATACTAGACTGAACTCTTCTCAAGTTGAAAACTCAGTCCTGAAAGGACCTCATCTTGGACGTAAAATTGGACCTGAAAAGGGCTCTGCGGCATCAGGGAACCGCCATTTTTACCTTTACCGCAGCCTGTTTGGCTCCCACTGCCTCTGCAAACATCATTGGCAACGACACCCAAAACTTCAATCCGACCACAAACGGGCTTGATTTCGTAACCGTCCAGTCATCCGAAACCCTTGACCCAGGCATTATTAACTTCGGTCTTTTTTTGAATCATGCCCGCAACACCTTGCCACGCCTACGTGACCGGGACACCAACGAATTCCCGGCAAAAAGCGGCGACCAGCTCCTGGGGATGGACCTCAACATCGGCGCAGGAATCCTGCCGAACCTGGACCTTGGACTCTCACTGCCACAGATTTTGGACCAAAAGGTCGACGACACTGATTCCGCGCGGGGCCAATTTTCCCAAAGGGGTAACACTGAGGTCCGGGTCAATGCCAAGTATCGTCTGACCGGAACCGATACCGGCGGCTTTGCAATGGCAGGTTCAATCAACTTCAACCGCCTCAAAAACAATCCTTATGCGGGAAAAAACAGCAGCCCGACCCTGAACATCGAGGCTCTGGCCGATACAACCTGGAAAGAATTCGCCCTGGCACTTAACGTCGGCTACCGGTGGCGCGATAAAGGCGATGAAATTTATGCCGGAAGCCCCATCGATCCGTTGGGCAATCAATGGCTCGCCTCGACGGCAGCAAGCTACCGTTTTGACCAATATGACACCAAGGCCATCGCGGAAATTTTCACCAGCTGGCCTGTGGTCAAATCCGGCGACAACACCAACCGGGCCAGTTCTGCCGCGGAACTTCTGATCGGCGCCAAGCACGATGTCAGCCACAACCTTGCGGTCCACGCTGGACTGGGCCGCGAATTATCCCAAGGAATCAGTTCGCCGGACCTTCGGATTTACGCAGGCGTTAACTGGACCATGGGACCCGAGTTCCAGCGCCACAATGAACCGACAACACCAGATGAAGCGCAACCGAAGAAAATGCCGAAGCCGGCCACAGACCCGTTCGCGCTGCCGCCCAAGGCCGAAGAAAAAATTATCGTCAATGACCTCTTGTTCGCTTTTGACAGCGACAAAGAAATCGTCAATGACCCGCATTCCATCTTGGCCAGGCTCGTGGCGCATCTGAAAAAAGGTCCAGGCTGGAAAAAGTTGATCATCGATGGCTACACCGACAGTCTTGGCAATGATCAATACAATTTAACCCTGAGCTACCGTCGCGCCAGCAACATTCGCAAGCGCCTGATCGAAGAATTCAAACTCGAGCCGAACAAGATCATGGCCGTTGGCCACGGCGAGGAAAACCCCATTGCCAAAAACAACAATTTCCAAGGACGTCGCTTGAACCGTCGGGTTGAGCTGCGCATTTTCCGCAAGTAACGGAGGCATTGACGCCATGAAAAAAATCCCCAAGGCCACGGCGCTGACAAATTCAGTCATGATGCCAGTGATCTTCACGTTCATCACAGCCATCTCGGGATGCCGCGCTGCAGGATACGAGATCATTGACCCCGTGAAAAATCGGGAACGTCCTGCTGGTCCGACCGATGCCACGGCAAGCCTGCTGCCATCCGCCAGGCTCGAGATCGTTCAGGCGGGCAAGATGATTGGCGTGACCAGAACCAACCAGGGGGTTGTTTTTCGCCCATCCGCAGACACGGTGGATCCGGATTATGTTGGCAAGAGCCCATGCGCCAATCCGGGCATCAACTCGGCTGAATACCAGATCAGCATCGACGGCCAACGCGTGGCGAGCACAAGGCAACGCGGCTGCGAGCCCCTTGAGGTTCCCTATGCTTTCGCCAAAATCGGGGCGCAAAACGTTACCCTGAAGGTCGTCAGCGCCGATGGCGAAACCGCCACGGCATCGCAAACCGTCCGCGTCGTGGACAATGACCCCTGCTGCGCTGTTCCCGCGCCGGCTGTTTTTGTGACCGCGGCACCATTGGTTGCCTACCCGGCGGAGCAGGTCAGTGTGCAGGCAAAGTGCCTTGCCACCGAGGCGGGTACGATCACCTGGACTTTCGGCGACGGAGCCACTTCCCTGGGCGGAATTTCCACCCACGCCTTTGACAAAGTCGGGCAGTACCTGATTACAGCCACTTGCACCCTTGGAAATGGCCAAAAAGCCCAAGCCACAGTGACCGTTTCAGTGATACCTTCCGGCCGGCCGCGCCCAGCCGGCGGAACACCAACCTTGCCCAGCGTGATTGAGCTCGGAATGCCACCGTCGCAGGTTCCGCCCAACCAGTCGGACCCAAGTCAAAATTGAAAGTCACTTGAAAGCCCCATGACAAAAAACCCTGAATCGAACGCCGCATCGAACCCTGACTCAATCCAAGCCATCGTCACTTGCCCCGACGAAACCAAGGAAGTTCTAGCGGCCGAACTCCGGGCTTTGGGCGTCACCGACATCGATGTCCGCTACCGGGCCGTGGCGTGCACTGTTCCGGACCTTGAAACTTTTTATGAATTGCAT
>Ga0209190_1000919_pt1 | contig 21052 bp, 13 predicted proteins | sample M_140205_XF_Meta_FD_187315 | JGI IMG/M metagenome (GOLD analysis project Ga0209190, IMG submission 187315) | Freshwater microbial communities from Lake Montjoie, Canada to study carbon cycling - M_140205_XF_MetaG (SPAdes) (version 2) | ecosystem: Environmental > Aquatic > Freshwater > Lake... | reverse complement strand
CGGCGAACAGATTGCGGATCGGCAGCGGTCCGCCGGCGAAGAGCGCGCCCTGGTGAGTCGCGGGGAGGAAGCCGCTGGACCAATTAGAAGCGCCGCCGTTGGGCAGGCTGCGAGCATCGGGCAGGACGACGAAAGTCGGGAGCGAATCGGAAATGTTTCCCAGACCGTAAGAGAGCCAACATCCCAGCGAAGGAAAGCCGTTGGATTGAAAGCCGCTGTTTTCCTGAAACATCGCAGGCATGTGGTTGGCGGAGTCGGCGACCATCGAGCGGATCACCGTCATTTCATCGGCGACGCCGGCCAGGTGAGGAAACAGATCGGACACCCAGAGTCCGCTCTTGCCGCGCTGCTGATATTTCCATTCGCCTTTGCGAAGCAGGCCGACACCGCCGAAGAATGTTTGCGGCTTCATGCTGCCGGGCAGGGCTTTGCCGTGAAGCTTTTCCAACTCGGGTTTGTAGTCGAAGGAATCGACCTGGCTGAACCCGCCGACGAGGCAGATGTGAATCGCGCGTTTCGCCTTGGCGATGGGGTGCGGCGACCGTCCCGCGGCGGTGGCTTGGGCCGGCCGCTCAAGCAGACTCAAGAGCGCTGCGCCGCCTAGGCCGAACAGGCTGAAATCAAGAAAATCCCGGCGACCGAGCATGTTGAAATTTTCTGTGAGCATTAGGCACTCCGTGATCAATCAATCAGTACAAACTCATTGCTGTTGAACAGCACCCGGCACAGCAGTGGCAACCCGTGCGCCTCAACAAAGCGAACCGACTTCGCCGATTCCTCGGCGGTCGGCGATCGGCCCAGCACCAAGCGCCAGGCTTGTATCACCTGCTGCTGCGGCCCCTGTGCTTTCTCTTTGCCGCGCAGCTCGCTGCTGATTCGCTCGCTAAGTTTTTCAGACATTCGCAGGATGAACGAATCGTTCCATTGGCTGAGCGCCTGCGATGGCGTGGTGGTGACCATGCGCGTCGGCGTTCTCGTCGAGGGGTCCGGGCAATCGAAGGTGTCCAGCAACGCGCTGCGCTGACCGCGGATATTCCAGCGATAAATGGTTCGCCGGTTGAATTCACTGCCGATGGGATCGATCGGCATGTAGTAAAACGCCGGCGGCACCTCGACGATTTTTACATCGCGATAGCCAAGGCCAAACGGGGTGCGGTTAAGCTGGCCGGCGATATCGAGAATGGAATCGCGCAGCGTTTCCCCTTCGATGCGTCTTGGGTTTTGCCGCCAGAGGAATCGATTCCCGCTATCGATCGCCGCTACCTGCGGTCGAAGCTGCGATGACTGCTGATACGCCATCGAGGTGACGATCCGCTTGTGCAGTTTCTTGATCGAGTACCCATCTTCGCGAAATCGAATCGCCAGCCAATCTAGCAGGTGGGGATGGCTGGGCCTGCCGCCGCTGAATCCCAGATCGCTCGGCGAGGTGACGATGCCCTGGCCGAAATGTTGCTGCCAGGTGCGGTTGACCATGACGCGGTGGAACGGCCCGTTATCGCGGTGGCTGATCCAGTTCGCCAGGCTCTTGCGGCGCTGTTCATCGGATGCGGCCTTGTCGATGCCGAAGGATGGCGAGACGTTGCTGATGGCGGTGATGCCGCCCGGCGCCACTTCGTCGCCGGGCCGGGTAACTTCTCCGCGGAGCAGGACGCGCATGATGCCGGGGTTTCTGGCAACCACGGAATGCACGGCGACTTCGTTCGCAGAGTTGAGTGCGATCAGTTGCCGATCCAGCGCATCGATCTCGGCCTGTTGTTGTTTCTGCTCTGGCGACTGAGCCTTGACGAGGAGTCCTCCCGGCGCGCCACTGAATAGTTGCAACGCCAGGTTGCCATCGGTGTGTTCGACGGCGTGAATGGCGTTGGTACCGGTGGAATCCCAGCGATCCGAGACTGCACCGAAGAAGACTCGCCGTCCGGTGTCGGCCTGTTTTCCGGGTGTATTTCGTTGCTTGAGTTTGTCGAATGTTTCGGTGAAGACCGTTTTCTTCGAGGCGATTTCGACGATTTCAAGATCATCGACTGCGCCACCGAAGTGATCAGAATGAAGCGGGAAGGGGAGCAAGCGAATGTGAGCAGGGCCCTTGCCATCGCCGGTGTACTCGAAGCTCTGCGATTGAAAAGTGGCAGCGGCCTTGCCTCCGTTCCATGCGCCGGCTCGATACGAATGCGACGCGAGTACAGTGCCATCTTTTTCCACGATCTGAATCGTCACGCCGTCCTGATCACCCGTCGCTTGTGCGGCTGATGCCCAGGTCGATGGTGCAAGCTTCAGGGAAACGCGATAGGTCTTGCCCTTGTCGTTGGCATCGATCGGGTCCTTCGTTCGAAGTTGATTGGCAGTTGTGGAGATAGTTTCGTTTTGAGCGAGCATCTGCTCGACGAGTTGCTTATGTAGCTCAGTCCTGCGGCTGATGAGTGCCTCCCGCTGCTTCGATGACTCTTGCAGAAGCGATGGAGCGCAGTGCTTGGCCTCGCCGTGATTTACGCCATCGAGCGCGGCGGCGAAGCTGTAATACTCGCGGGTGGAGATCGGATCGAACTTGTGATCGTGGCAACGTGCGCAGTGCACGGTGAGCCCGAGAAAAGTCTGCGCGACGGTCCCGGTGATTTCCTCCAGTTCATCGTGTCGGGCCGCAAGTTTCATGGCGGCGTTAACGCCCTGGACGGGGTTGTGCGTTCCGGCGACGAGTAACCCGACGGCAGCGGCGCCTTCGACCGTATTGGGTTTGATCACGTCGCCGGCGATCTGCATGCGGACGAACTGGTCATAAGGCATGTCGTCGTTGAATGCGCGAATGACCCAATCGCGATAGTGCCAGGCGTTCTGGCGAGGCGAGTTGTATTCGTAGCCGTCGCTTTCACCGAATCGCACGACATCGAGCCAGTGGCGGGCCCAGCGTTCGCCGTATTCTTTTGAGGCGAGCAGACCATCCACGAGTTTCTCCCACGAAGCAGTCGAGGGATTTTTTTCGAAGTGGTCCATCACTGCCACCGGCGGCGGCAGGCCAATGAGGTCGATGTAGAGACGGCGCACCAGTGTTCGCGGGTTGGCAGACTGCGATGGCGAGATGCCTTGCTTTTTGAGTGCGGTCAGGATGAACCGATCGATCTCATTGCGCGACCACGACGGATCATCCACCACCGGCACCGAGGGTTCCTTCAGCGGCTGAAGCGACCACCAGTCATAACCAGCGCGGCGGCTGGAACTGACGCGAAATGGATTGATCGGATCGCTGCCCCACTCAGCCCCGCTGACAATCCAGTCGCGAATCGTTTTCTTCTCGGCGGCTGACAGTGGGTGCTTGGGCGGCATCTCATCCGAGTCGATCTGTTCCCAAAGAAGGCTCTTTTTCAGATCTCCCGCGACGATCACTGCGCCGGCTTTGCTGGCGCGAAAGGCAGTCGCTTTCTGACTGAGATCGAGTTTTCCTCTTGGGCTGGAGCCGCTGTGACAGGTCAGACATTGAGCCGCGAGAATCGGAGCGATCGTCTGATCGAATGTCTCAGCGCCTGTCTTGGCCGGCAGCACCGGCTGGACACGAAACGCAGGATCGGCCGCCGCCGCCGACCAAGTGGTCAGCGCCGCAACCGCCCAGGAGGAAATCAAAAGTTGCCGGATCATTTCACCGCTTTCAACAACTCGACCATGGCCTGCCCAAGTGCTTCACCAACATCCATGTAAACCTCTGCTTTGCCGCCGTAGTGGCCGTTGCCGCTTCCGCCCTGTGCCATGGGGTGTGTGTAGATGGTTGCAACATTGCCTTTGAACTCGGGATATTTGCCCGCGGTGCCGTCAACTGCGAGATGTGCTTCGAGAATCTGATTGCCAAGTCCAGTCCCGCCCTTTACGGATTCCCCCATCGTCCCGAGCACGAACTTCGCATTCGGTGCGTTGAAGTCCTTACGCAAGGTCTTGATGAAGTGCACGAGATTTTTTTCATAGCGTGAAGCATGTCCTGCAGTGCCGGCATCCCGCTCGCCCTGCCAGAAGAAAAATCCAGCAACCTCATAGTTCTTGGCTCCTGGGTAGTGTTTTTCAAGATCAGAGAGCGCTTTTTTTGCATCACCAACATCAGTATCCCACTGTTTGCCAGCATACCAATCAATGGGCTTTCCTGCCTTGTCCACCCATGGTGCAGGTTCGGTCTTTAAGCCCTTCGCAGGATCCATTTCCCATGACTCGGGTTTGTCCTTGTAACCTGCGAAAACCAATTTCTTTTCGATGCCTGACTTGTCTTTGGTTGCAAATTCAAAGCGTTCACTTCCAGGAGGCAGAAGGTCCCAACCCAAGGCCCGATTACCGATGCAGCACTTTAGAATCATTACGGGGGCATCAATTGCATTTCCCAGCGGGTGGCCGATCCCGTATTCAGGCCCGAGGTTGCCGCCAGTGACTGTCATCCATTCATTTTTCAGCGGACCCTTGCCGGACATATACTGCACAAAGCGGACATCCTTCCGCTCTGTCCACTTGCCATCATCAACGAGGTAGGGATATTTCTTCTTCTCCTTCACCGCGAACTCGAGCGAGCCGTCCGGGCCTTTTACCTTTCCGAGGCCAACCATGTTGGATTGCCCAAGCAGGATAAATACCTGCACGGGCTTGGTCATATCCGCAGGCTTGCCGTCATGTTTAAGTACTTGCTGTTTAGGCGCAGGTTGTGCGATTTCCTGAGATGATCCAATGGGCATCCCCAACAATAGCAACCCAGAGGCCGTAGCACTTAGTAACATTAGCTTCAGTAACATTGGTTTCAATCCTCTTTCTTTTATAAAATAGGACTCTCATTGTATTAAACCTACTATAAGGCTTCATATCACTTTTTGTCAGAAAATCATCATTGATTTTGAGAAAACGACCTATGGCGAGAAAGCCACGCCGTGTTGCTGTGATGCTCGAGCTTCGAAGCACCATGCGCCTGCAATTCTTTCGGTAGCCATTCCACCAGCAAGTTTCGTTCAGCCTCTGCGGGCTGCTTCTTTTTCTTCGGTGGCATCTCGCCGATGAAAATCTGCTCCAGCACGCGGTTCAGCAAATCCAGCCGCGCATCCAGCGTGAGGCTCTCGAGGTTGTCAGGCGTATATCGCCCTTCTACCCGTCGGCGTCGTGGAGCGCGGCCAGCGGCGCGAGCAGCAATGCGGCGAGGAGGAAGTGTTTTATCATTTCGCATCCTTCGCTTCCGCTTTTTTGTTAGCTGTGCGATTGGCTTTGCGCTTCACGGCTTTGTCGTCGGTTACGGCGGGTTTGGCTTCGGGTTCTTCGCCCGCTTCGGTGGCGGTGCCGGCGGATTTGTCGAGCTTTGGGTAGTTGGCCACGGCTTTGGCCAGCTGGGCCGGATTACCACGAACGTCAAAAGCCGCAAGGCAGTGGTCATGGGTTTCGATCATCCATTGACGTAGGCGATCCTGGTATTTCTTCGCGACGGCTTGTTGGTTAGGGTCGTGGATGAGATTCTTGAGGCAGCCTGGATCTTTCTGGAGGTCATAGAACTCCTGCGGGACTCGATGGCGGAACATCTCCACGCGCGCTTGGATCGCGGGGTCGGTCTTGCCGGCTTCTTCCATCGCAGCGAAGGTCAGGCCTTCATTGTTGTTCTTGTATTTGAATTTCCCGTCGGAAAAGGCATTAAAGATATAGGCATATTGCCCGTCTTGGACGCAACGCATCGGCTTGGCTGGCCCGCCGATGGTGTAATCAATCTGGGTGAAAACGACATCGCGGCCGGCCTGGTCACCGCCTTTGAGCAGGGGGACGAGGGAGCGACCGTCGAGTCCGGCGGGAAGCGACTGGCCCGTGGCTTCCAAGAAGGTCGGGAAGAAATCGACCTCGGAGACGAAATGCGAATTATCCGAGACGCCGGCCTTGGTCACTCCGGGCCAGCGCACGAGCATCGGCGTTCGATTGCTCGCAACGTAGGTGTTAGCCTTTGCGAAGGGGAACGACGAACCGTTGTCCGTGATGAATACGACCATCGTATTGCCGGCCAAGCCTGAATCTTCGAGCGCTTGGAGCACACGGCCGACAGTGTCATCCAATCGGCGGACCGAGTTCAAGTAGTGTGAATATTCGATGCGGACTTTCGGCAGGTCGGGAAGGTAAGGAGGGACGACGACTTCTTCTGGCTTAAAGAGGCGGGAGGGAACTTCTTCGCCGTTTTTGCCGCGTCCGTTGGGATCATAGAACGGGCGATGCGGGTCATGGGAGTTGACCATGAAGTAGAAGGGTTTGTTCTCCTTCTTGCAGCGCGCGAAGAACTCCTGTGCGAAGTCGTGATACTTCGTCGGACTGCGACCCGCGCCGAGTTCCGCGAAGTCGTGCACATAGTCCCATTTGAACGCCGCATCAGGCGTGGAGTGACTGACCTTGCCGAGAACGCCCGTGAGATACCCCGCCTTCTGGAAGGTGCCAAACACCGTGGGGATCGGCTTGGTCAGCTTGTTGAAGCCGAAGAGTCCGCTATTATGACCATAGCGTCCGGTGGCGATGATGCTACGACTTGGGCAACAGATGGCGTTATTGACGAAGCCATGTTGGAAACTGAAGCTTTGGGTTGCGAGCTTGCTCAGGTTCGGAGTGACGTTCGCTACTTTGCCGTCCAGAAAGTCCATCACCTCATTGCCGAGGTCGTCGGCGGTGATGAGCAGGATGTTGAGCGGCGGCCCGGCGGCGTGGAGCGCGGCCAGCGGCGCGAACAGCAGAGCGGTGAGGATTGTGAAGGTAAGTTTCATAGTCGGTGTGAGCGAGAGTATTGGAGTTGGGTTGCGCTACTGCGTCATTTGCGGACGCGCCCAGTCTTTGAAGTTTCTTTTGGCATCGAGGGCTTCGTCGGTCTTTTCGGGTTTCTCCACGCGCACGGTGGGATCGTTGGGATCGAAGAGCGGCCAGTTGTCGGTTCTGAAGGGCGAGGCGGGAAGGCCTTCTTTGTTGTAGAGCAGATTGCGCTGCGAGGGATTCATCGCCCAGGCGTAGCGGACGGCCACGGGAGTGGGCACGTCCTTGGATGAAACGATGACCTTGTTTCCAGCGATCTCGGCATCGGCCCAATGCCATTTTTTGTCCGCTCCGGCGATGGCGAAGGCATCGAGCTTGCCGGGTTTGGCGGCCATCATACCGGTGCCGATGCTGTCGAACTCGAGAGTGATTTTGCTGCCTCCGATCTTCTGGCTGAGATAGCGCGGGCCGCAGGGGACGATGTCTTTGCCATAGACTTCCTTGAGCGCGAGATAGGCGTGGCGGATGCCGATGGGCTTCTTGTTTTGCGGATGCAGGGCAACGGGGTCGCCGCAATCAATGCCCACCGCCATGCCGGTATGTGGCATCTCCATGCTGAGGAGTCGCATGGATTCGCGGTTGACCGACCAGGTGGCCTCCACGCCTTCGACGGGCTGCGTCTGCGGCGGCTCCCAACTGGGCAACTGCGTGAAGAAGAACGGGAAGTCTTTTGCCACGTTGCCGCCGGAGAGTTCATGCCATGAGGAGCGGTAGTAGCTGATGAGTCGCTTCAGTTGCTCACCGTAGGCGACGGCTTGCGGCGCGGTCTTGGAATTGCGCTCGCCCTGATACCAGATGGCACCTTTGATTCCATAAGGTCTGATGGGATGGATCATGCCGTTGAAGATGTTGGCCGGATACTGATTCCCTAAGTCGGCGGGTTTGGTGATGGAGGGAGGTTGCAGCGCACGCGCCCTGTTCTTCATGGTCTCGCCCGCGGCGACCTTGGCGTTGTATTCAGCGAGTTCGCTTTTGAACCTCTCGAGAGACTTCTCGCGGCTTTCGCCCTTGCCATCCAATTGCCGCTGGGCGCTGCGATCCATCTCTGCCTTCTGCGTCTTCGATTGCGCCATGTCCTGCTGAACCTCCCACGGCATCCAGCCTTCAATCGGCGTGCCCGCGTAAGCCTCCTGGATGATACCGACGGGAACATTGAGTGCGAGGTGGAGCTTCTTGCCAAAGTTATAGGCCACGACGGAAGTCTCAGCGGCGGACTCCGGATTGCAGGGCTTCCATTGATTGAGGAGATCGCGTTTCTCCTTCAGCGGCTCATGCCAGTGCTCGCGGGCGGATTTGAAGATACGGTAGTTTGGCAGGTTGACCTTCGCCTCCAAGTCCGCCTCCGCGGAGTTCCCGGTGGACCAGCCCATGTTGGACTGTCCGGCGCAGAGCCACACTTCACCGATGGCGACGTCCTTGATCTCGATGGTTTTCGAGCCGGTGATTTTCAGCGAATGTCCCGTGCCAAACGCAGGCGTATCCAAGAGCACCTTCCACGCGCCATCCGCCTCGGCCTGCGCAGAGGCCGAGGCACCCCATGAAGCCGTCACGGTGATTTTTTCCTTCGGATTGGCCCATCCCCATATCGTGTTCTTCATGTTCTGCTGAAGAATCATGTGGTCGCCAAACAAGCTCGGCATGCGAAGGCCGGACGTGGCCGGCAGCGTGACACCGGAAGGTTTGTTTTCTGCCTTCGCGGCTTCCGCAGCCTTGCGTCGGGCCTGTCGTTGGGCGGCTTTGTCGTCCTCTTTAAGTACTTGCTGTTTAGGCGCAGGTAGTGCGATTTCCTGAGATGATCCAAAGGGCATCCCCAACAATAGCAACCCAGAGGCCATAGCACTTAGTAACATTAGTTTTGGTAACATTAGTTTCAATCCTCATTCCCTTATAAAATAGGGCTCATGTATTATTAAACCTATTATAATGCTATGTATTACTGTTTGCCAGAAAATCATCATTGGTTTTGAGAAAACGACTATGGCGAAAAAAACCATGCCGTGTTGCTGTGATGCTCGATCTTCAGTGGATATACAAGCGTCATGCGGCCATCTTTGTAGGAACGCAACAATATGCAATCCGGAGTAACCCGCTGCATAATATCGATTGGTGTTTTAGTCTTTGTCGTCTGTTTTGATGTATTCTTTAGGTAGGGTGGATGTCCAATCCTTAATTTTCTTGGAAAGAGTTTGCACAACATCCGGATGTTTGGAAGCAAGGTCTTGTTTCTCTGTGGGGTCATTGATGATGTCGTAAAGCGCAAGCTTCGTGCCATTTTTTCGCGTTGGTGTGATTAGCTTCCACTGAGCTTCTCGAATGCCTGCATCGCTGCCTGGTGCACTGGTTTTCCACAACAGAGGTTTGGTTCGTACATGCTCTTTTTTGCCGAGCCATGTTGCTGAAGTATCTTCGCCCTCGAATTTGTTGGAATCGATTGTTACTCCGGTTAGAGCACATAAGGTAGGCAGATAGTCAGCACCGCTAATGACTGATTTCTCGTCGACCCGCTTTGCAGGAACATGGCCAGGCCAACGCACGATCCACGGCACTCTAATACCACCTTCATACATGCCGTGCTTGCCGCCGCGGTAGATGCCGGAGTAACCCATGGCATGAAGGCGAAAGAACTGAGCCTCGGCATCTAGGGGGCCGTTTTTTTTGCCAGCGGTAATCAGAGGAGAGGGCCCTTGGTCGCTAGAGAAGATGACGATGGTGTTTTGGCGCAGGCCAAGTTCATCGAGTCGTTTTAATAGGCGGCCTATGTCTTCATCGAGAGAGTAAATGTCTGCGAGGTATGCACGCATATGTTCACTAACATTTCCTCCCGCAGCTTTGCACATTGCGAATTTCTCTTGTATTGGAGTTGCAAACTTCGTCTCGTCCACAGTTAAGTCCTTGAACTTTTCGATGTAGCTTTGCGGTGGATCGATTTTGTGATGCGAGATGTGGCCCCAAACATTCATATAAAACGGGCTGTTCTTTTGCTGCTCCATGAACTTGATGGCCTCATCAAAAATGGGTGCATCGCGACCTGTGATATTCTTCTTTTTTGCGCCCTGCGCACCCGCACTGATTACATCAATGCCATAGGTTCCCGGCTTCTTCTGATTTTCTGGTCCGATATGCCACTTGCCGAAGTGGCCGGTAGCATAGCCGTTTTTGTGCAGCAATTCCGTGATCGTTACCTGGCCTGCAAAACCACCATTCGCCGGATAAATTGGATAGGATGCGGGCCACTTGCTCGTCATTAAGCCTGTGCGCGTTGGGCAACAAGTGACTCCAGTGGCATAGAACTGCGTAAAGCGGGTGCCATCTGCTGCAAGTTTATCAATGTTAGGAGTGCGAGCATACGGATGGCCATAGCAACCAAAGTCTGCAAAACCGGAGTCATCTGCGAGGATGAAAATGATATTTGGTTTATTCGCTGATAAATCAGCGGCGTGAACAGGCGCCAAGTAGGCGATTGTTAGGAATACATAAATAGTTGTGACATAGCGCATGATGGAAAGATAATACCAACATGGGTAGAAACTTGCACATGATAAGTTTAAAGCCATTAACTTTTATAGGCCATGGCTTTAAGTCTGAAATTGATAATAGCGGTGATAGGCAGAAAAAAAGAAAACTTCCCGAGGCGCACACTTATTGAAACAATACTATCGTCTCCCAATCCCGCAACCGGATTACCAACAAGCAGTTGGAAATTTTAGATCTCGCTTGAACGTAAAATCGAGTGTAACAATCCTTGAGAGCGCCGACTCCTCTTTAGCATACAACTGACCACAATTAAAATGCCCCAAATCGACGATATTTATGATTGACGGGAAATAGCGGGAATCGTACAGTGGCTAAGCCACTTGGTTTCAAGATTGTTTTCGTGTTTAGGGTTTAACTCTGGAAGTCACATACCACTTTGAGGCGCATGATGGACCCAACGATTGTACGAGATCCCATGTATCAGCAAATCAACAAGCGGTTGCGCCTGCTGGTTGGCCGGGAGTACACGTTTGGGCAGCAGTTCCCCACCGAGCGCGAAATCGTCCAGCGATTTGCTGTAAGTCGTGCGACTGCGAACAAAGCTCTAGCCAGTCTCGTTTCCGAGGGTTTGCTGGAGTTCCGTAAGGGCATTGGCACGTTCGTTCGCCAACCTGCGATCTCATATGACCTCCGATCGTTGGTGAGTTTCACAGAAAAAGCCCGAACCGCTGGGAAAACGCCGAGTACTTTGCTACTCACATTTGGAAAGCTAAAGGCCCGCGAAGTGGAAACGCAAATCGCCGAAAAGCTAATAGTCAAAGAATCTGATCAGCTCTGGGAACTGGATCGGGTGAGAGCCGTTAATGGCATGCCTGTGATTCTGGAACATCGTTTTGTTGTGGCTTCACACTGTCCGAAACTGACTCGTTCACAGGCCGAGGGTTCGCTATATCAGGCTTGGACTGAATCTCATCGGCTCATCATCGCAGGGGCAGACGAAACCGTTCGAGCTGTTTTGTTGACTCCGGAGGAAGCGGAGCATCTCAAAGTTCCCATCGGTTCGCCAGCCTTGGAGGTAGTCGCGGTGGGTTTGTTGGAAACTGAAATTCCCCTGTGGTGGGAACGAACGCTCTATCGTGCAGACATGTATGAGTTTCATAGCCGTCTAGGACCAGTCCAGTCGGCGAAGCCACTCCGAGGCCAATTCGTCGAACAGATTCAGCCTGTCAAGAAATAGGAGTTCAGATATGAATGCGGCTCTCCTTATGCTCGCCCTGTTACCTAAAGCGGACTCGTCGCCCGAGTTCGCGCGGGATGTTAAAACTTTCCTTGTGAAGCACTGCTACTCCTGTCACGATGCGAAGAAGGCGAAGGCCGGGTTTCGTATCGACCAGCTTGGGAGCGACTTCCAAGCCGGAAAAACTGCGGACACTTGGAAAGAAGTAATCGATCAAATCAACTCGGGTGCCATGCCGCCAAAAAGCGAGCCTCGGCCAGACCCCAAGCAGTCGTTCGCGGCGGTGGAGTGGGTGGGCCGCGAGCTGAAGCGGGCCGAGCGCGAGGCCCGGATTGCGGGTGGTCGGAACCTGTTGCGTCGGCTAAACCGCGACGAGTACGCTAACACGGTTTTAGACTTGCTTGGTCTGGATCCCCGGTTATCGGACAAGCTACGAGAAGAGCTACCAGCCGACGGGCAATCCGAAGGATTTGACCGTGTCGCTGCTGCCCTGTTCTTCGACGAGACGCAACTGGAAAGGTACCTTGGGGTCGCTGAGTTGGTAGCTCGAGAGGCTGTGCAAACCGCGCCGCCCAGATCGGAAAAATACTTGTGGCAGGCCAACCGTCATATCGGGGAGTCCATTCGTCAAAAGGTCAACGAAAACCTCGACCACATCATTGAGACCGGTCCGCCGACGCACTTCAAGACCGATAAGGGGATGATTATCCGATCCGCGATTCATTACGGAGGCAAGGGTTCGGAGTTCATCGGCGTTCCACCAGGCCCTCCGCCAACCCTCACCCAATTTATCAAACAAGACGGTTACTATCAGGTTCGGTTTAAGGGGGGTAGTGACTCCGGTGACCGAGGCGAGCCTATCCGTGTCCGGCTAGTATATTCCAGCGGTACTCCCCTCGAGCAAACTTTCGAGTTCAAGCCCAACGGAAAGCTGGAGAAGCCAGAAGTTACCGAGTTGACTGTGTTTCTTCGTGCTGGTCTGCCCGACATGACCAAAGCTTTCCACATCACCTGGAACGGGCTCTGGGATGCTCGCATCAACCACCCAGGCTGGCAGGATATCAATTTTCGCATTCTGGTGAACAGTGGAAAAATCAATAAAGCCGTGACTGATAAAAATGACGATTTGCTAAAGAAAGCCCGAGCGGATCTTGACAAAGCGCTGGCGGATGCGAAGGCGTTCACCGGCACACGGTGGGTTCATAACGAGAAGTACAAGATCGACACGCTGCCAAAACTTCTTCTCGACACCATTGAGGTCGAAGGTCCTATTGCGAAGGAGTGGCCGCCACGCAGTCATGCCGCACTGGGGCTTACGGATTCCCTCCCACAGACCCCGGAGGGATTGCGCATCGTGTTCGAACGTTTCCTACCTCGGGCATATCGTCGACCGGTCACCAAAGATGAGCTTGATCGAGTCGTGAGGCTGGCCACTCAGGCAATGACCGAAAAAAAGGCATCGTTCCACGAAGCGGTCCGGATCGGGTTGCAATTCGTACTAGTATCTCCTGGCTTCATCTATCTTTCGGAGCCGGAGCCAAAGGGGACATCCCGGCCGTTGACCGACCACGAACTGGCTAGCCGGTTGTCGTACTTCCTGTGGGCGTCGTTGCCCGACGACGAGATTTCCCAGCTTGCGGTAGCGGGCAAACTCCACGACCAGAGAGTGCTCGACGCCCAAGTAATGCGAATGCTCCGCGACCATAAGAGCCACCGATTTGTCGAAAGCTTCGCCGGCCAGTGGCTGGACACCCGGCTGTATGGAACGGTGATGCCAGCCAAGGAATATCGGACATATGACAAGTTGCTTGAAATCGCGAGCAAAGAGGAACCGCTTGCGTTCTTCGAGCACGTTCTTCGGGAGAACCTGCCGATAACGAACTTTCTAGATTCAGATTTCCTCATGATCAATGAACGGCTTGCGAAACACTACGGCATCGATGGGGTGAAGGGCCCGGAATTCCGCAAGGTGGCCATTCGCCCTGACCATCACCGCGGAGGCGTGCTCGGTATGACTGGGTTACTAACTCTGCTGTCGGACGGTAACCGGACCCTCCCGGTCCGGCGCGCCGCCTGGGTAAGAGAGAAGCTTCTCAATGACCCCACACCGCCCCCCCCACCGAACGCCGGTGACATTCAGCCGAACACTGCTGGAAAGAACCTGTCGGTGAGGCAGCGACTTGCCCTGCACCGGAATGAACCGACGTGCGCCAGTTGCCACGCCAAGCTCGACCCATACGGTCTGTCGCTCGAAAACTACGATGCGATCGGGGCGTGGCGGGAGAAGCAGAACGGCGAAGGGATATCGCTGGCCCTAGCGCCGAAAATCGATCCCTCTGGCGAATTGAAGTCGGGCCTGAAGTTTACAACTCTAGAAGAGTACAAGACTAGCCTTGTTATCGAGAAGGATAAGTTCAACCGGGCGTTTACGGAAAAACTGCTGACCTATGCCCTGTGCCGTCCGGTCGGGTACGTCGACCGGGCGACGGTAGACGAACTGACCACTGCCCTTGCAAGAGACAATGATCGTATCCAATCCCTGATCCGAGCGATTGTCGTCTCGGACGTGTTCCGCACCAAATAATAACCCGAGGTTTCAAATGTCCGACCGAACTTCCCCTCTACTCTCTCGACGCACTGTCCTCCGCGGAGCAGGAGTTGCGCTTGCGCTACCTTGGCTCGAATCGATGTCCGCGTTGGCCCATAGTCTAACTAACGCAGGGGGAATGAAGGAAAGCGAACGGCCCAAACGGGCGATATTCAGCATGTGGGGCCTTGGCGTCAATGGCCGCGACTTTACCCCGGCGGATGATGGGAAGGCCTACACCGTCACCCCGATCCTGAAGCCGGTTGATCACCTACGGGAAGACTTCACACTCATCAGCGGCCTCAAACTCACCCACTCGGGTGGTCACGGCGGTGACCGTACATTCTTGACCGGAACGAACACCCACAATGCCGACTCCAAGCTCCGGGCTTCGTGCGATCAGGAACTTGCGGGGGTGGTCGGCAAGCAGACTCGGTTTCCGTCCCTTGTCCTAGGCATCAACCGCGGGACCGGGTTTGGGTCCGGCACGATCGACAAGACACTTTCTTGGACTCCCGGTGGCACCCCGATCCCGGCTGAGAACCGGCCGCATGTCCTGTTTGAAAGACTGTTCCGAGCGGAAACGGCGGATAACATTGTCGCCCGCCGGTCCGGGGCCGACCGCACTAGGAGCGTGCTGGACGCAGTCCGGAACGAGGCGAAACGACTGAACGACCAACTCGGCAAGGACGACCGCCGGAAGCTCGACGAATACTTTTCGTCCGTCCGTGACGTGGAGACCCGGATCGCCTCGGATCTAGAGTGGCTGAATAAACCGAAGCCGAAGGTGGCCCCACTCAATTTTGGAAAAGACGTTCAGGCGCTCGACCCAGAAACCCGGGGCGGGAAAGCGTTCGACTACCGCCGTTATCAGCAACTTATGTACGATGTCATCACGCTCGCCCTGCAAACCGATAGTACTCGAATCATCAGTTATTACGCTCGCCGAGATCTCTCGGATGGAACCTACACATATGGGTTCATGGGGTGCCCATACAATTACCACGAGATGACCCACCACGGCGAGGAAGCGGAAAAGCTAAAGTGGCTAACCCAAGTTGACACTTGGTACATGCAAGACTGGGCGTATTTTATCGAGAAACTTAAGGGTGTGAAGGAAGGCGATGGCACGTTGCTCGACAATACCTTGCTAGTCTGGGGTTCGTCTGGTGGTACCGTCAACGCCCACAACAACACCAACCTCCCGACTATGTTGGTTGGTGGGCATAAGATTGGCGTTAAACACCAAGGTCATGTTAGGCATAAAGATGTATTGCTTGGAAACCTCTGGCAGACGATGTTCGGTTTTCTCGGCGTCCCTGTCCCAAAGAACTTCCAGGGTGGAGAGGCCGATGGAATCATTAAGGCAATTGTGTGACAAAGATTAGCTAATATATCTTCTTTACCCCTAGAGTTTCCTAGTTAACTAAGTTTAAATTAAGGTGCAATTATGCAAAAAACATTCGCTTTGGTATCTCTAATTTATAGTATGGCGATTAGTGCCGCCCCCGACATCACGCTCCCAATCCACCCTGATGAGGCAAAACTCGTAAAGGCGATCATCGCAATCGAGGGGCACGCGGTCGAAGTCGCCGAGGTTCCCGGGTGGGCGAAAAGCGGCGTCATCAACCGGTTGAAAGAACTGGGCATTGACACTTCCAATCTGAAGTCATGGGGAGTTCGCGGTACTGAATCGAAAGGCCTCTCTTTCAGTTGCGTTTACGACTCGAATGGCCGTGTGCTTGCGCTTACCGGCAATGGCCCCTGGTTGCAGAACGATAGCCTTCGTGCACTTAAAGGGATGCAGGAACTGCGCATCATTCGATTTGACCATAACGGCTTTCTGAGCAATCATCCGAAGGCGGCACTTTACAATGGCACGGGCTTCGATGCTCTGAGGGATTCCAAGCTAATGGAGATCAAATTGACCCTTGGCATCAACGATGCCGGTATGGAGCAGGCCGCCAAGATCAAGGGACTAAAATCCTTCACCGTGGTGCATTCCCAAGTGAGCGAAGCAGGTCTGAAGTTCTTTGAAATCCACCCGACGCTGGAATCTTTCACGGTGGCCGAGATGGGCAACGTTTCACAATCTGCTCTGGCATCCATCGCCAAGATGCCGAAGCTGACGCACATCGGCTTTCAGGAAGTATTCGTCACGTACGACGGAGGATTCAAGCATCTGCTACCGATGAAGGGCCGGCTGAAAACCCTCGACTTGACGATGAGCGTGGTCAATGATGACGACTTGAAACAAGTGCAGGCCGATCACCCCGATGCTAAGATAATCACTATTTCGCCAACTGAGATTGTGAAACGGCACATCTTTGTCGCGGGCCGGCTGGCGAAAGTTGCAACCGGCGAAGCGGCGGAAAAGCTTAAGAAAGCGATCGCGGAGCACCAGCCCGCGACGAAATAGCTCGGCCCCTATTCTATCTGGAAATTCTGAATGAACATTACTACTGATCGCCGATCTTTCATACATGCGACCTCTGTCACAGTACTGACTGCTGCGGCCTACTCGCGTGTTCTCGGCGCCAACGAGCGGGTGGCGCTTGGCCTGATCGGCTATGGTCTGATCGGTAAGACGCACACTGCAACTTTCTCCAAGATCCCCGCTTGCCAGATCGTGGGGGTTGCAGACTGTCATCGCAAACGAGCTGATCAAGGCGTTACGGCTGTTGGCGATGGAGCCACGGCATATCAGGACTTCCGCAAGCTTTTGGACTGCAAGGATGTACAGGCAGTGATTGTTGCCACCCCGGACCACTGGCATGCCTTGATGGGGATGATGGCGTGTGCTGCGGGGAAGGATGTCTATGTCGAGAAGCCGTTGACGCTTTTTGTCGGCGAGGGGGAGTGGTTGCAGAAAATTGCTGATCGCACGAAACGTGTCGTTCAGGTGGGCACTCAGCAGCGCTCCGGTTTGCATTATCAAAAAGCCCGAGAGTTGATTCGGAGCGGCCACCTCGGCACGATTTCTTCGGTTCGAATGGATGCGATACGTAATGTTAGCCCGGGGTTCGGTAATCCGGCCGATGGTGAACCACCTGTGGGTATGGACTACGATTCCTGGCTAGGCCCTGCTCCACTTCGCAAGTACAACCCCAATCGCGGGCTGTATAACTTCCGCTGGTTCTGGGATTACTCGGGCGGGCAGATGACCAACTTGGGCGCTCATCATCTAGATATCGTGGATTGGTACCTCGGTTTGGACCAACTCCGCAGTGTAACCTCGATCGGCGGTCGATTCGCCCTGCGCGATAATGGCGAAACTCCCGATACCCAAGACGTGATCTTTGACTGTGGGAAGTTCACCGTCGCGTTCGTCATGCGTGAGGCGGCCCGTGGGGAACCATCCGGGTTTGGGCTTCGATTCCATGGTACCAAAGGTACGCTGGCCATCGACCGGCGAGGTTTCAAGGTTTGGGCCGATCCAGACATTCCCCCGGCCAACATGATTCCCGGAATCAAGGAAGGCCACCCCGTCGACGGGCCTCGGATGGCATTAGACGCAATACCCAAATCACGTACCGAGTCCCTCGAAGACAAAACCGGTGACTCGGCGTCTCAGTACCGGGAACATGCCGCAAATTTTCTTGATTGCATCCGCACTCGGAAGACCCCGATCAGTGATCTGGTCAGCGCCCAGCGTACGGCGTCCGCCTGTCATCTAGCGAATCTTTCGCTCCGTCTGGGGCGATCCCTGCGTTGGGACAGCACAAAGCAGACAATTCCTAATGATCCCAATGCTGTGAAAATGTTGTTGCGTCCGTATCGGGCTCCGTGGGATCATGAACTACGTGCCCTTGGGATCGAAACGACAACTGGGTGAATACGCATGAATCGACGAACATTCCTAGCAAGCAGTGTGGCGGGTATCGGCGGCACTTCCATTGCCATTCATGCTGACGAGCCGGTACCGAGGAGTAACCTAGGCTTACTGTTGTACTCCTACGGCTTTCGAGCAAGAAGGGACGCTAGGAAAGAGTTCGCACGACCGGCGAACTTCTTGTCATTCGCCCATGAAAGAGGGGCGAATGCGGTACAACTTGCGCTCGGTATATGTGATGAGAAGGACTGCCTTGCGATTCGACGACTGGCCGAGAAGCGAGAGATGGCTATCGAGGGGATCGTTGCTCCGCCAAAAGATACCGCGATAGACCGCGATCGATTCGACTCGGAACTGAAGACTGCTCAGGCCTGCGGTGCTATCGTAATGCGTATGGTGATGCTGGGCGGTCGCCGTTATGAAGTTTTTCAAAGAGCGGAGGATTACCCGGCTTTTGCGAAACAGGCTACAACCACACTCAAAGAGGCGGAGCCAATCGCAGCTCGGTACAAAGTTCAACTCGCAGTCGAGAACCATAAAGATTTGAGGATCGATGAGTTGATACAGCTCATTAAGACCATTTCGAGCGAATGGGTCGGCATCTGCCTGGACACCGGTAACAACCTGGCTCTACTCGAAGACCCTATTGCAACAGTCACCGCGTTGGCCGCCTACACTCGCACAGTTCATCTGAAAGATATCGCTTTTGAAGAGGCTCCCGAAGGCTTTCGCATGGCCGAGGTTCCACTCGGCCAAGGTTCCCTTGATCTTCCCCTTATCGTGAAGACGATCCGTCAGGCCAACCCCAAAGTGCGTTTTCAACTCGAGATGATAACTCGTGATCCGCTCCTCATTCCCTGTCTACAGGACAAGTACTGGGCTACTCTTGAACGTGTTCCGGGCAGTGATCTTGCTCGAACTCTCGCCATGGTCCGCAAGCAAGCAGTCCCACAGCCATTGCCTAGACTTTCCAAAATGTCGCCTCCTGAACAGATCGAGCTTGAGGATCGTCAAGTGCGGGAATCATTCCGAAATGCCGCAAAATCGAAATTGATCGCTTATTAAACCATATGTAAAAGCCATTAGGGATGCATTGGAGAAGGAAGTTGCTCTAGACCAACATACAAGTCTTTGGATTCAGAAAATTGATAATGATCCGAAGGCATATGGAGTCAATGATCTTCATTCTAAGTTAGCTAAAATAGGTTTGATTCCGTCAAGAATAGGCAATGGGATTCAGTCGAAATTCCCATTGAAAAATACCTGCAAAAATATATTGAAGATGGGATAAGAATGGCAAGTATGCCCAAACGATTGATAAATGGAAATATACTAATAAAGCATTGTTTAGGTTTATTCCAACCAGCACGGATATCAGGGACAAAACTGTACATGATGCAAAGAACTGGTATGACTCTATTTCAAATTATGAGTTCAAACCAAATAAGAAATACAGTGTTTGTACTCTTGGGAAATATGTAAAAGTGATTCGTCAGTTTTTTGAAGAGTTCAAGGACATGGAGATCATTAGCAGGAATCCATTTAGGAAGATCCGATCCGCAGGGAATTCAGATCCGAGCAGAAAAGTGTATGTTGTCAAGGAGGTCGCTCAATACTTTTTTGAAAATTGTCCCGATAATAAATTGAAAGTGCTTATCGCAGTAGCAAGAATGGCGGGCTTAAAGATCCCGTCAGATATCATAATGTTGAAGTTTAAAGATATAGATTTTAGAAAAGGTCTTTTTGTGATCCATGGTTTAAAAGGAAAAACCAATGGTGGTAGGGTAGTTGAAATGGAAAAAAGAATATGCCCGATTTTTCCTGATTTAAAGCCCGTGTTCCTAGAAGCTCTTAGGAATAGGGTTGAAGGGCAGGAGTTTATTTTCCGTGTTTGCGAGCAATGGAACGACCCAATTTTTGCAAAACAGAGGAAAGGTAAGAACATATCCATGAATGTTAGGCGGTGGTTCAAAAAACTAGGCATTCCCTTATGGGCTAAGTTGTTTGTTAATTTACGAGCAAGTTTGATAACAGATTTGTTGGATAAATATCAGCAATATTTTGTTTGTAAGTGGTTGGGAAACACTCCAAATGTGGCAGACAAGTACTATCGAATGATTACGCCAGTGCATATTGCGGTAGTTGCAGGGCAAGGTGATTCTAAGATTGCCAACGAAATTGCCACTAAAAATGGCAACGAAAATGTCAACTTTTCGCCTGATTTAGTGACATTTCATGCAAACATGCACAGTTGCCAACTCAATGAAAAAAAGCCATATCTGCAAGCAGCATATGGCTTTAAGTCTGAAAACAGTGACAATTGTAGCTTCCCGACAAGGACTCGAACCTTGAACATCCTCGTTAACAGCGAGGCGCTCTACCATTGAGCTATCGGGAAATATGGTACCAAGACATTATCTTGCATTACCTATAATAAAAGATAAGTTCTGCATTCAATCTCGGCAAGATGAGTTTATGGATTAATGAACATAAAGTTAGGTATGAATAAAGCAATTACCGTAGTAATTGGTGGCGGATTGGCAGGTTTGGCAACCGCAGGAACCTTGTCAAAGCAGGGCTTAGAAGTTGTTTTAATTGAATCTAAGGGAAAAATAGGGGGTAGAGCCACATCTTTTGTGGATTCAGCCAGTGGCGACCTAATTGACAATTGCCAACATGTGAGTATGAAGTGCTGTACAAACTTGCAGTATTTTTGTGAAGAAATAGGCATAAGCAATTATATAAAAGATGAGTCAAGCATGTTTTGGCGGACTCCCGATGGCAAAACCAGCCTGTTCAAGGGTGCTCAATTGCCTGCGCCTTTGCATTTTGCCAAGAGCTTTTTAGGTGCCCATTTTCTCAATTGGAATGAAAAAATCAGATTAAGTTTAGGGATGGGGTTATTAAGGTTAACGAAGGAAGAAGAAGACGCGCCTTTTTTGGAATGGTTAGCAAATCATTTTCAGTCGCAGCGTTGCATTGAGCGTTTCTGGGCTCCGGTGTTAATTAGTGCTCTTAATACGCCCATGGAAAAAGTCGGATTGCATTACGCACGCAAAGTCTTTGTCGATGTGTTTTGGAAAAACTCCGAAGCCTACCAGCTTGGATTACCTGTGGTGCCTCTTTCCAGACTTTATGGTGAAGAGGT
>Ga0209190_1000917_pt1 | contig 21063 bp, 20 predicted proteins | sample M_140205_XF_Meta_FD_187315 | JGI IMG/M metagenome (GOLD analysis project Ga0209190, IMG submission 187315) | Freshwater microbial communities from Lake Montjoie, Canada to study carbon cycling - M_140205_XF_MetaG (SPAdes) (version 2) | ecosystem: Environmental > Aquatic > Freshwater > Lake... | reverse complement strand
AGCCAACGCGTCAAGCCGTCGGCGGTGGTGAGGCACGCGAAGACATCCTCATGATGTGCCGCGATGGTTTCCTTGAGCGTGATCCAAATACCGTTGTTCTCTTTTCGTACCACAATGAAAGCCTATCGCAGAGTTGAATGTATGGCGCAGTGTAAAATATACGTGTCGCAGTCAAGCGCCTACTTTTGCGGATTTTTGCGCTGCCTTTGATTGAGGCAAGTTCGCAAAAAATGATTGCGTGAAAAAACCAACAAAACTAAGGGCTGTTGTGGCAAATACCCAGGCTGGAAGTCGAGGTGAACCTTCGCCCCACAACTGCGAGAGCCCCCAAGAAATCAGCAAGCTTCCAGCCGTTGCGGTGACGGCGATCTCGGCGCTGCGGCGCATGAACAATCCAAGAAATAAACCAATCGTGCTTGCGGCAAGAATGGACGCGCCAAACAGCGTGCGCTCTGGCGGATCCAGCGTGCTCCAAAATCTGTTGGCGGCATCAAGTGTTTGGTGCTTCAGTGTGATCTCGTCGCTTTCATTGGGTGCCCAAGCGGCGGCGAGCGCCTCGGTAAATCCAGCAGCGCGATGCTCGGCGATGGCTCTTGCTGGATCGGCGGCGATCAAACCACGGTCAATGATGGCCGCCGAAATAATCAGCGCAACAAGCGCGGCGACAAGCATCACAGTAATCGCAAGCGCGAATCGATACGCAAGCAACGCAATGATGATGCCAGCGAACGCGCCAAGGATGGCGCTGCCCCAAGGCGGCAGCCAAGTGATGCCGAACCATTCGCCAAGCAGCACGCCTGCAGGAATTCCTCCAACAAATCCTGCCACAACAACCGCGCGCCGAACAATGCGCCCGCCAAAAGCCCACAGCACGGATCCACTCATGATGGATATGACAGAGCCAAGCCAAGAAAGTGCGAGCAGGGGAATAACCACGACCTTCTATCGGCTCACGGTTATGCTGATCGCCACTTGATGAGAGATTCAAACTATGTTTTTTTATTGGATTCGATTGTAATTTGCCTAAGATTCGCTTATCGAAGGTATTTGCCGTCGGATTATTTGAAAGTGGTTGTACATGAGTGACCCCAAAAAATTTCCCCCGATTATTGCAGCGCCCGTTGATGATCCCGTTGTGGCGCGGGTGGGATTTCTTGGACCCAAAGGAACATTTAGCCATATCGCAACGCTTGCGCATTTTGGCGTCGGCGTGGAATTGATTGAACTGCTCAGCATTGAAAGCGTTTTTGAAATGGTCGATCGCGGACTCTGCAGTCACGGCGTGGTTCCATATGAAAACGCGATTGGTGGAAGCATTGTTGAAACGCTGGACGCATTTCAAGAGCGCTCCACGAGTATTTGCGGCGAAACTTTGGTGGTGGTGAACCATTGCGTGCTGTCCAAGGGATCTCTCGATGAGATTGCCCGGATTTATTCGCGTGGCGAAGTATTTGCGCAGTGCCGCAAGTGGCTCGCGCAACGATTTCCCAATACGCCCTTGATTGCCGTAAGTAGCACCGCCGCCGCTGCCGAGGAAGCTGCACGTGATTCAAGTTCCGCGGCCATCGCCTCCACCGTGGCGGGGTCGATGTTCGGCTTGAGCGCGCACTTTCAGGACATCGAAGATCGCCCTAACAATATCACGCGATTTTTAATTTTGGGCGCCTATATCGCCCCGCCAAGTGGAAACGATCGCACCACAATCATGTTCGCCACCGCCAATCGACCGGGCGCCTTAGTTGATGTGTTGGATTCGTTTCGCAAGCATGGCGTGAACCTCAGCCACATTGAAAAGAGACCAAGTGGCCGCGAAAATTGGACCTACACTTTCTTCGTGGACGCCGATGCGCATCAAATGGACGATTCGCTGAAAAATGCCTTAAACTCGGCTCGCGAGCACGTTTCTTCGCTGCAAGTCTTGGGCAGTTATCCCGCCGCTCAAAGGCCATCGTGATGGATGACGCACGCAAACATCGCCCGGATCAATCTTCGCAGGCACAGAAACTTGCCGCAACGGATGCGGAATCTCCCGCAAAGATGAACGTTGAGGCGGGGCACGCCCCGAATAATTTAGCCGATGAAAAAAGTCCATATCTATTGCAGCACGCGTTCAATCCAGTGCCGTGGTATCCGTGGAGTGATGCGGCCATTGCGCAAGCGCGCCTTCGCGATGTGCCATTGTTGGTGAGCACTGGCTACAGCACGTGCTATTGGTGCCACGTGATGGAGCGCGAATGTTTTGAGAACCCCGACATCGCGCGCTTGATGGGCGAGAAGTTTGTGTGTGTGAAGGTGGACCGCGAGCAACGACCGGATCTTGATGCACTGTGGATGACCGCGTGCCAAGTGTTCACAGCCATCACCGAAGGTCGTTCAAGTGGCGGTTGGCCGCTGCATGTATTTCTAGAGCCCAAAACATTGCGTCCATTTTTTGCGGGAACTTATTTTCCGCCAACGCCTGCGCATGGAAGAATTAGTTTTCCACAATTGCTCACGCGCATGTCGGACGCGTGGCTTCACAAGCGCGCCGACATAGAAGCGCAGGCCAACGAACTCACGCGCTTGATTGAACAAGAGTTGCAACTTGGCGCGCATCGCAAGCCGTTGGATGAGGACATGGAAATAAACACCGCGCGCGCGTTGCTTACATTTCATGACGCGGTCAACGGCGGCTTTGGTGGCGCGCCTAAATTTCCGCAGCCTTCGTTGTCGCTATTTTTGCAGGCAATCTGCGGGGAAATGGCACAACCTGCGCTGGTTCGCACGCTTGATGCAATGGCGTTGGGCGGTGTGCGCGACCAACTTGATGGTGGCTTTCACCGCTACGCAGTGGACGCGACTTGGACCGTTCCGCACTTTGAGAAGATGTTGTACGACCAAGGGCAGTTACTTTTGTTGTACGCGAGGCAAGCAAGTGTGGGTGGCGACGAATTTTTCACGGCGGTCACTCGCGAGCTCGCGGAATTTTTGCTTGGTGTTATGCGCTTGCCCAGCGGAGGTTTCATGGCGGCCATAGACGCCGAGGTGGATGGGCGCGAGGGGTTGAATTATATTTGGTCCAAGCATGAGGTTGCGCTCGCGCTACAGCGTGCTGGCCTTGCAAAAGATATGCCCTTGGCCATTGACGCGTTTGGTCTAGATGCATCGCCCAACTTTCGCGACCCACACCATCCGGAAGATGAACCCAAATTTGTTTTGGTGTTGCGGGCGCGCCCGCAGTTGTTGACGCAGAAATTAAATATGCAGCTTGCCCAGTGGTCAACGCGTTACACCGCGGTTCGCCAAGCATTGCTTGCGGAGCGCGCGCTTAGGAAATCTCCGCGCATGGACCACACGCTTATCGCGGGGTGGAATGGTTTGGCTATTGAAGGTCTTGCCGAAGCTGGACGCTTGTGCAACGAGCCGCGCTGGATTGAAGCAGCGGCGCGCGCGGCTAATGATGTGTTGACGCAATTAAACGCGTCAAAAGATCAGCATTCGCCCGTGAATTCCACCGCGGTGAATGTGTCCAATCCTGCAATTGCACACGACACCCTGTATCGCTCCGCCAAAGATGGCATTGTGAGCGGTCCTGGTTTTCTAGAGGATTACGCCTGCTTTTCGGCCGGTTTGTTGGCGTTGGCGCGGGCCACCAATGACCCACGTTGGTTGGCGCATGCCACGGCCATTGTGCAAAGCGCTTGTGAGAAATTTTGGCGCGCTGATTCGGGTTGGGTGGAGGCGCTTGCAAACGACAGCGGCCGTATTGCAGCCATCAGCGGCGTTGATGATGGCGCGGTTCCTTCTGGCGCTGGTGTGATCACGCAGTGTTTGGTGACGTTGGCGCAGTTGACGCGCAATAAAATGTGGGCGGAGCGCGCCTTTGACGGGCTTGACCGTGCCAGTGGCGCAATCGCGCAGAAGGCAACTTCCGCGGCGCGGTCTTTTATGGCGGCACGGGAGTTGCGCGTGTTGTTGCCTGGTCGTGTGCCTGGAGGCGCCGCCCCTTCGCCTGTTCGCATGGAGTTGGTCGCCATGAATCACTCGTTTGATCAATTTGAATTGCGCATTGACATTGACGCGGGCCACCATGTGGCCGCGCACGACATTGAAGCGACTACCGCAATCGCCAATGCTTCCGTAACCGCCACGCCTTCCGCACCTAATATTGCATCGCTCAGTGGCATGGAAATTTCCGCGCGCGACAGTGGCGTGAAGTTGAAATGCATATTCCCCAAGCCGACGCGCCGCGCCGATGATTCTGCTTGCTATCAAGGTAAGTGCGTGATTCAGGTGAGCGTGATCACGCCACGACCCACGCCGCGGCCATTGCGATTAAGCGTGCGCATGCAGGTTTGCTCGGATATTTCCTGTTTGGCGCCGGAAGATCGATTGATTGAAGGTTGATCCATGGCTGTTTCAAATATTTAAGACATTCAATTTTCTGAATCTTTCTATGCTCATCAGTCATGAAACGAATCGCGCTTATTTCCACCGGCGGCACCATTGAGAAGACTTACGAGGAGCTTGGCGGCACGCTGAAGAATCACGTCAGCGTGCTTGATGTCATGTTGACGCAACTCGAATTGCGCGGCGTGGATTCCGTGACCCGCGTTGCGCTGATGAACAAGGACAGTTTGGAAATGAGCGACGCCGACCACAACTTGATCGCCGACGAAGTGGTGAAGCAATGCCAAAGTCACGATGGCGTGATTGTGGTTCATGGCACCGATCGCCTGGCTAAAAGTGGCGAGCGCACATTGGAGCGGTTGCTCGCCAGTGGCGCGCCAATGAAGCCTGTTATTTTTACTGGAGCCATGCGTCCGTGGGAACTTCGCAAGACCGACGCCACGCAAAATCTCACCGAGGCATTGCTGGCCGTGCAAATTGTTTCGCCTGGCGTGTATGTGGTCATGCACAATCATGTTTTGCAATTTCCTGGCGTCACCAAAGACCTGAACACCATGACGTTTGTGAAAAAATCATAAATTCATTTGCTTCAAAGAGCGGGGGTCTCATTCGCACGCGCTTGTGAAAATTTCTTTACACTTGTGCCACCTATGAGCACAACCTATCGCACCGCGCCCATTGAAACCAAGGGAATTCCCGCCGGAATTCCATATATCGTTGGCAACGAAGCCGCCGAGCGTTTCTCGTTCTATGGAATGAAAACCATTCTTGTGGTGTTCATGACGCAATATTTATTGTCGGCGCAAGGTCAGCCCAACTATATGACCGACACCCAGGCGCGCGAATGGATGCATCTCTTTGTTGCAAGCGCTTATTTCTTTCCAGTCATTGGCGCAATCATTGCCGATGCGTTCCTGGGGAAGTACGTCACTATTCTCGCGCTCTCCATGGTGTATTGCGCGGGGCATTTGTGCTTGGCACTGATCGATTTGCCTTCGGCCGCGCTGAGTGCAACCTTGGATCCCAAAGGTTGGATGGTGGCTGGACTTGTATTGATCGCGATTGGTTCTGGTGGAATCAAGCCGTGCGTCAGCGCGCATGTGGGTGATCAATTTGGACACGCCAACAAACATCTGATAGAAAAAATATTTGGCTGGTTTTATTTCGCCATCAACTTTGGATCATTCTTCTCCACGTTGCTCACGCCGTGGTTGCTTAAAAATTACGGCGCAGGTTGGGCGTTTGGCGTGCCTGGAATTTTAATGGCGCTGGCCACCTTTGTGTTCTGGATGGGCCGCCATAAATTCATCCATATTCAGCCGCGCGGCTTGCGATATTTTGGCGAAACTTTTGGCTTCTCCGGTTTGAAATCTATTTTTAAATTGGTGCCGCTGTATTTGTTCGTGGCCATGTTCTGGTCTCTGTATGACCAAGGCGGTTCCGCTTGGGTTGAGCAAGCCCAGCAAATGAATTTGCATTTTATGGGCATCGTTTGGCTGGAAAGCCAAGTTCAGGCCATCAATCCACTGCTCATTCTCATTTACATTCCACTATTCGCCTACGTGATTTATCCACTGGCGTCAAAGGTGATCAAGCTCACGCCTCTGCGAAAAATACTGATTGGGTTCGCGCTCACAGTGGTGTCATTCGCCATCGCCGCGTATGCGCAAGGCTTGATTGAAAAAGAAGAGGCCCGCTTTGACGAAACCATCCTGCCAATGGTGTTGCGTGGAGATGTTGATGTGTCCGCCACATGCAAAGCCATGCGCGCTGACGAGCAGAATTCCTGCGCGGTGAAATTGGAGGCGGCCTTCGCGCTACCCACTGACAACAGTGGCGACAATATAAAGAATGCCGCCATGGCCAAGCCCATCATTCGCGCGGGCGTTGCGGTTATGAAAGACGGCACAACCCAGCGCGCCAATTGGCCAACAGTGGGCTGGCAACTTCTGGCGTATGTGGTCATCACGGCGGCTGAAGTGTTGGTGTCCATCACCTGCCTTGAGTTCAGTTACACGCAGGCGCCAAAGCAAATGAAGTCGCTCATCATGAGTTTCTATTTGTTGTCGGTGTCGCTTGGAAATTTATTCACCGCGGCGGTGAACCGTTTCACCATGGACGCCAGCGGAAATTCAACGCTGATTGGAGCCAATTACTACTGGTTTTTCACCAAAGTCATGATTGGCGCCACGGTGTTGTTCATCTTTGTGGTGGTGCTCTATAAGCCGCGTCAATATTTACAGGACGATCCCGACGCTGCGTCCGCGCATTGATCTAGCGAACAGTTCAGATACGCCACCATTGATCATTGCGAAAGAAATGCGTTGACCGAGAATCCGAACCATGCCAATGCGCCTGCGCGTTTGATCTGGCTTCGCCGCCCGCCGCGAATTATTGTGGGCACCGATGCATTTGTTCCCGCATGTAAAACGCATCTCATTGATGACGCGTGGAGCGAATTGTGCCATCGCAATCCCAAGCTCAGCGACGGTCCGGTTTTTCATGTTGTGGGAGTTCATCGTGATGGTCACGGCGGCGCCACCATTCATGTTGCGCGCACAACCTATCGCATGAACGCGGTGCGACTTGCGGGAATCAAGAGCGGCTTTGTGGGCCTTGGCACTCGCGCTGTCGCGCACTGCAACGGCAAGTGCCTTGTTGGTTTACGCGCCGCCAATTGCGCCAGCTATCCCAATCAATGGGAGTTTGCGCCCGCGGGAAGCGTGGAGCCAGATGAAGACGCCGCCGTTGGCATTGAGCGCGAATTGCTAGAGGAGTGTGGCGTGCAAGCCAAGAGCCGCGCCATTGCGCACGCTTTGTTCTTTGATCCAGTGGTTGCCACTTGGGAAATTGCGCATGAACTTGCCATGACGCAACCGCCCGACGCGCCGCCCAATTGGGAATATCAAAAACTTGAAATGGTTGCTGTCGCGGACATGCCAGAGCCCATGTCCGCCTGCACGCGGCAAATGCTTGAAATCGCCCAGCGAATTGTGGGAAATTCAGCTGCGCAGAACATGCAGTGAAATACAAGCGCGCACTGTGAGTGCAAATTCTTGGATGCAATCAGCGACAATAAAATTGAATATGACGTTCAGCGCGGTGAGGTTTGATTTGCCGCCGCCAAATTCAAATCAGATATCGGCGCTGAATCCACCCAACGCACCACGACCAACTTGTTTGTAATAAGTTGGCTGGCCGTTCGTCGCAGAACAATGGCCGCTTGCTCATTGAACGTCGCGTCCACGCTGCCCAACATTTCGCCGGGGCTGAGTAAATCCACAAATCCTTTTGTCTTGGCGATCAGGGAAAGATTGCTTCCCGTCATGCGCAGTTGCATATTTGTTTCGCCAGCAGTTCCACGTGGCCAAGCGAATCCGCCGCCGCCGTACATGCCCACCTCGCCATTTGAAAAAACCAAAAGTCGAATGGACACGTTGGTGGTGGTGGGATCAAGCGGCGTGTAGCCAGGACGTGGTTCCCACAGCAGTTGAATGTTGATCACTTGTCCAGTTAAGTCACCGCCCGCGGCAAGCTCATCTGGCGTGAAGTCGCTTAGAAAAAAGGTTGTCTGCGCGGGCTCAACGGTGTAAACGCATTGCTTGGGTTCAAATGGAAGTTTGATTGGATTGGCGGCCAATCCGGCGGTGGTCAAGCGTGTTCCCTTGGACCACGGCCACTGAATTGTGTAGCAACCTTGCAACACGCCAGCCACGAGCAATGTGCACGCAAGGACAAAATATATTCGTGGAGATTTTTTCAAAGGGGTTGTTCTAAATTTGGTGAAGTCACTTCTTTAAGCGCCAGCAGCGGTGGGCTGATTCCCAATGTGCTGAAGATATTGCGTTCTGTGATTGCGCGCAGAGACGCCGGGCTGAGGCGTGGGCCAGCCTCGTTTGCCCAGCGATTCACGGTCAAAATGCTTTGTAATGCCGCGCTTGGAGTGTGAAATGGAAATCCGCTGCCAGGCAAAATTTGTTCCAGCACTCCAAGTGATTGCGCGTCGGCAAGCGCCGGCAATAATCGCCAAGGGCGCGCCACCAACATGGAAGTTTCGGTGAACAGTTGCGGATGACGCGTCAACATGGCAAGGCATTCATCCGTCCATGGCCAACCAAATCCGCCAATGACAATTTTTAATTTTGGAAATTGCCGCGCCGGTTCATCCCACGCGCTTGGTCGGGCAAAATCAATTGGCGCGCTTCCAATGGACGTACCCAATGGAAGCGAGATCACGGGTCGGCCTTCGGCTTGGCAGCGCTCCCACAATTTCATGGCCTCTGGATGCGATGGATGCATTCCTTGCGCGGCGGGCGCGACACAAATTCCTTGCAAGTTGAATGAGCGAGCCACGGCGAGTTGTTGACTCCAATCGTGCGCCACTGGATCGATGCCCGCGAAACCAACAAGCCGAAATGGATCGCGCGAGACGGCCGCGGCGATGTCTGCGTGCGGAACGCACACACCAAGAGTCACGCAATGAATGCCGCACACGATCGCGCCACTGAGTGGGCGAACGGCTTCCGCAAGTGTGTCAAAGCTGGTGTCAAGACGGCTCCAACCCGAATGCGCGTCGGCGGCAAAGCGGCCTTCAAGCGCGGGCCGAAGCAGTTCGGAGTGATTCCACGCGTAGGTGAGCGAATCAAATGGCATTGTTGAATTTCATCATACGAGAGGACGCGTGGCCAGCGTGAGGGCGCATGTGCCAAATGTCAGCGAGTGGTGCTGGATGTTTTCAAAGCCAGTCGCCGCGGCAAATCGCGCAATTCCTTGTGGAGAAAGAAATGTGGCCACGCTACGCGGCAAATACTTGTATGCGCCAGAGCGATCGCGCGCGATCAGTGTCGCGGTGAACGGCATGATGCGCTCGGTGTAGAGGTTGTGAAAAAACCGAACAAACTTTGATTGTGGTTGATCAAATTCAAGTATCGCAAGCACGCCGCCTGGACGAAGCACGCGAAAAAATTCCGCGATGGCTTGGTCGGGGCTGGAAACATTGCGCAATCCAAACGCGATGGTGACCGCGTCGAATGACGCATTGTCGAACGCAAGTTTGGTGGCGTCGGCGTTGACATAGCGAATGCGGTCGCTTGAGTTGTTCAGCTTGCGCGACTTGATCTCGGCAATCTCCAACATGGCTGGCGTGTAGTCGCCACCAGTGGTGTTGGCGCCAGCTTTATAAAACAATTCTGTCAAGTCGCCGGTGCCGCATGCCACATCAAGAATATTTTTGTCGCGCAGTGAACCTAGGCGCGCACGCACTTCACGCACAGTGCGCTTGCGCCATGATTGATCCAAACCAAATGAGTGAATGCGATTGTTCAAGTCGTAACTTGGCGCGATGGCGCTGAACATGCTTTGCACGCGCGTGGCCTTCTCTGGATTGGCGTGCGGGTCGCTGTGCAATTGATCCGGCGTCCATGATGGACCAACATTTGTCATGGCTTTGATCCTACGGGCAGTTGCCGTGTATTTCGTTGCCACGTGCTCACGCTTTAAAACAGCGTTTTTAGGCTTAAATACGGGGCTATGTGTCGCATAACCAATAGCGCAGGTTCCGATATTCATTTTTCAACAAGTGTTGGCGATGGCGTGCGCATGCGTCCGATTTGTTCTCGCCGCACGGAGTTGCGGTGAAGCAACTCGATTCGCTCGACAAGAGGTCTACACGAATCACTTTGGAAGACACCAATCATGAACGCAACCAAGAACATCAATTCAACTTCAGAAATCACAAACGAATTTTCGCCCGACATGATCGTCGATCGACTTCTTCCAAAATTAATCGAAGGCAATCGTGAGGATGTCCGCGCAATCATTGCGCGCGCTTTGGCTGGCGGCGTTTCAAGCGAGACCATGGCGGAGTGCGTGGCGTGGCCGATTCATGAGACGCTACACAAGCTTTCACGCAAAGATCAAATTGAGCAAGTGGCGTTCAACTATGCAACGCGCGCTCTGCGCAATGTGGTTGATCACTTGCAACTTGGTTACCACCGTCAGCAACGTAATGGCCAGCGCGTGATGTTGTTCTGCGGACCAAACGAGAACGAGGATTTGGGCGGGCAACTCGCTGCGGACTTGCTTGAAGCCGCTGGATTTGAAGTGACCTTTGGCGGCGGCGGAGTATCGCATGACGAAATTCTGGGAGAGGTTCATCAGCGCCGGCCAGATTTCTTGGTGCTCTTTGCTTCGGCGGCAAGCGACGCGCCAAGCATTCGCGCCATCATTGACGCGGTCAAAGGCGTGAACGCTCTGCCAGGCATGGAAATTGTGGTGGGTGGTGGCGTCTTCAATCGCGCCGATGGTTTGGCCGAGGAAATTGGCGCAAGTCGTATTGCAAAAAGTCCAGCGCATCTTGTGTCCACGCTGCAAGAACCGAAAAAGGAAATTGCGCGTTCGCAAGTTGCAAGCGCTGACAAGCAGAGATCAGTGGATTCAGCGGCGTGTAGCGCCGGCAAACAAAGATCGCTGCGCGCGGTGGCGTGAGCGTAAGTTTATTGGCGCTGATCTTTGCGGCGCCGCACATTGAGCGCGTTTGGTTTTGGTGGTAACGAGTGCTCGACTAGAATCATCAGGCGTGACGCCAGCACAACAGACAGAATTTCCGCCGCTCGCCGACGCTTTGCTCAAAGCGTCGCGCCATCCGTGTGCGGCGGTGTTGACCAAGGCGTTCAAGGCAATTCCAAAGGGAGCGATGATTTGCGTTGCCGCCAGTGGTGGGGCGGATTCCACGGCGCTTGCATTGTTAACCAAGGCAGTCTTGCGTAGGGGAAATTGGACCATGTGTATTGCCACCGTAAATCACAATTTGCGCGATGAGTCCCAGCGTGAAGCGGAGTTCGCGCAGCGAGTTGCCGAGTGGCTGGATGTGCCTTGCAGTATTTCGCAGGTGCATCCAACCGCGGGCGCTGGCGTTGCCGATCGCGCGCGCAAACATCGGTACGAGGCGTTGAGTCAAGCGGCGCTGAAAGCGGGGGCTATCGCTCTGCTTACGGCGCATCATGCGCAAGATCAACTTGAAACAATGTTGCTTCGCTTGGCCCGCGGCGCTGGACCAAAAGCGATTGGAGGAATGCGAGCGCGGCGAAAATTAAAATCTGGCGTGATTCTGTTGCGGCCACTTCTGGAAGTGTCGCGCGAAGATTTACGATCGCTGTTGACGCACGCAAATATTCCCTGGTGCGAAGACCCAACCAACGCCAATGTGGCCAAGCCGCGCGCCCGCATCCGCGCGCAAATTCTTCCGGTGCTTGAGTCCATTCACAAAGGCGCCGCGGTTCGCGCAAGTCGAGCAGGCAGGCGCCTGCGTGAAAGCGGTCGATTACTGCAGAAAACGGCGCGCCACGTGATGGTGGGAGTTGGTCCATGGCCTCGCGAGCAGTTGCGCGGCCACGGACCGGCGCTTCTTGCAACGGCGCTGAAGCGCTTTGACGTTGAAGCGAACGAGCGCGAATTAGAAGTGGTCGTGGCCGCCATCCGCGATCGAGTGAGCAAGCCGCGCGTGTTTCACGTCGGAAAAAATTCACTCAGTGTGAGCGCGCATGATGTTCGGCTGAACGCATGCACATAAGTTTGCGCGCTTGAAACTCATAAAAATCCAATCGCTTTGGAAACTGTTCATTGCTTCGCGCGCAAATAGGTTGTGGATTTTTTTATGACCTAATGGCTGGTCGTTGAGTGCGTGTTTGTCAACGTCTTAACGAAACTGCAACGTCGCTTCCAAGCTTTCTTGATTCTCCGAGTCAGTGCACACGCGTTTCACAATGCCATTCTCAATGCACATGAGAATGGGGGTTCCCACCACATATTCCGGTCCCTTGATGAACGATGTATCAATGCAATCGGCGCATGGATTGGGCAACTCAGCCGCTGGATTTGTGTCTGGAATAGAAATCAACAATGTGGGCGCTGGCAGTTTCACCATGAAATATTTTTCAAGCACCTCGTGGCAGTGGTCGCAATCTTTTCGATAAAACATGACAATCCATCGGCCTTGCTCCAAATTTGCGGGCAGTGGTTGCTTAATCAACGCCGCCAGTGGTTGCGATCGAAACGGCTTGCCAACCCATTGCTCCACCTGCGGCATGTAATAAGGCTGCAACTGCGCGGGCGGTTTAGGCCATGCGCTTGACGGCGCACTTGATGTTGCGGTTGCGGGAGTTTGCTCGGGCAATTGCTTTGAAATAGGTGCGGCCGCGCTTGTGTTTGCCGGAGTCGTTGGCGCAGGAATTGTTGGTGTAGCTGCACTTGTGTTTGTTGCACTCGTTGCTGTCGTTGTCGATGGCGCAGGAATTGTTGTCGAGGCAGTTGCTGTGATTGATGCCGGCAAGGGCAAACCAAAAGTGATCGCCACCGCGAACGCGCTTGTCGCAACCCACGCGCCCGCAAGCGCGCCAGTTCTTTTGACTTGTATTGTTGGAAGCCGGGGCTTGAACAACAACACGCACGCCAACAACGTTGCGTCAATGATCAACACCACGATAGGTGGCGGGCCTTTGCTTCCAAAGCATCCGCAACTTGCGTCGCCAGAAATAACCACGCTTGTAAGAATGCCGACAAAGAGCATCAACACCAACGCGGCCAGGGCGCGGCTGAATTTTGGTAGCAAGATCATGGCGGCCGCCAGCGTGAATTCCATTGAAATTGTGCCGCGTAGCGCTATGTCAAAGAAGCGCGTTAAGTCCGCCTCCGCGCCCATGCCCACAAGTTTGGCCATCCATGTGTATGCGCCGCGCACTGGTTTGGGCAGTAACGCGGGTGTGCCATCAAGCAATTTCACCAACGCGCCGGTGAACAACCACGCGGGAACAATTCCGCGGCACATGATGGTTCCAAAGAGCGATCCTGTTCGCGCGGCAGAAGCACCGCTTGAAGAGTTGCGCGAATCGCCAGTTGCATGATCAGATGATGGATTGGAAGTTGTCATTGTTGCTTTGTAGTTGCAAAAAGTGTAGATACAAGATCTGTCAGACGCGTCATGTGAAAGCCATCAACGCATAGGCGCGCTGAAGTGTTCGCACGCCTCACACAAGATATGCATGATCATTTGATGCGCCTCTTGAATGGCGGCGCCGTCAACGCCGTCAATCACAAGCGCGTGGGTGAAGTGCGCCAAGGCTGGACCGCCGTCGCGGCCAAGAAGTCCCAATGTGGAAATGTTCAAGCGCTTGGCCACTTCCAAAACGCGCAGCAAGTTTGGGCTTTTGCCACTGGTGGAAAACACAACCAGCAAATCGCCGGCGCGTCCAAGCGCTTCCAGTTGGCGCGCGAACACTTGTTCAAAGCCAAAATCATTGGCAATACATGTCAGCGCGGTTGGGTCGGCGCACAATGAAATTGCCCGAAGCGCGGCGCGATTTATTTTGTAGCGGCCGGTCAATTCCTCCGCCAAGTGCAGTGCTTCGGCGGCGGAACCACCATTGCCGCAGGTGAACACCGTTCCGCCAGCCTTAAGCGTGTTGGTCAGCAATTCAATCGCAGTATTCACGCGCGCTTTCTGCGCGGCCAATGCGTCAATGGCTTTGCGGCTTTCTGACAAACGTAGATCGATCATTGCGGAGTGGTCCATGTGCACGTAATTCTACGGGGACTTTGACATTGCGTGTTCCGAATTGTCGCATCCTATGGCGGTGCGCAGGCGGAGTGCAGGTTTATAATTGTGCAAAGAAAGATCTCACATTTTATAGTGCGGCGCGCGGTCCGAACGCATCGCACTTTCGTTGGAAATATCTTGTGATTTGTATGAATGCCAACGCTCATCTTCAAGTGTAAAGTTGACCTACAGTTTGCCGCATCCATGTCCACATTGAATCAACGAAGTGAAATGCCCGTGTCCGCCGATGAATTGTCGGCGTGGCATTTCCGTGAAGGCGCGCTCACTCGCTTGATACCGCCGTGGGAAAATGCGCGCGTGATCCGCACTTCTGGTCTGCTTGCCAACGGCAGTCTGGTGGTGATTGAGTTGCGCAAAGGCCCCGTGAAAATTCAGTGGCACGCCATTCATGACCGTGTGGAGCCAGGCAAAGGCTTTCGCGACACGCAAGAGAAGGGCCCGTTTCACAAATGGGTGCACGAGCATCGCTTTCAACCGCTTGAATCTGGTAGGAGCACGCTGGAAGATTGCGTGAATTATCAAGAGCCGTTTCCGCCGCTTGGCCGTTGGTTTGGCGCTGGATTTATTCGCGGCGAACTCAACCGGCAATTTCAATTTCGTCATGCGCGCACCTTCAATGATTTGCGCCGTGGCGCGGAACGAAACAATGGCGCGCCCAAAACTGTGGCCATCAGTGGCGCCACTGGAATGGTTGGTCGGCAACTCGCTGGTTTCTTAAGTTGCGCTGGCGACACTGTGCGGCGGATTGTTCGCACAACAAAAGGCGCGCGCGACGGCGATATTTTGTGGAATCAAACTAGCGGCGAATTTGATCTTGCAAAGTTGGAAGGTTGCGACGCTGTTGTGCATTTGGCTGGTGAAAATATCGCAGGCGGTCGTTGGACCGATCAGCGCAAAAAACTCATTCTGTCCAGCCGTGTTGATGGAACGCGTCAGTTGTGCCAAGCGCTTGCGCGTTTGAAAAACAAACCCAAGGTGTTGATCTGCGCTAGCGGGGTTGGATTTTACGGCGCGGGCGATGACAAACAATTTGATGAAACTTCCGCGCTTGGCGCGGGATTTCTAGCGCAAATTTGCAAGGAATGGGAGTCGGCAACGCAAGCGGCAAGCGACGCGGGCATTCGTGTTGTGCACATGCGCATTGGCATTGTCATCAGCGCGCAAGGTGGCGTGCTTACGAAATTGCTGACGCCATTTCTGTTGGGCGCGGGCGGTCCAATTGCAGGCGGCCGCCAAGGCATGAGCTGGATCGCGCTGGATGATTTGATCGCCGCGATCACATTTGCGATTGACAATGAAAATATTTCTGGCGCGCTGAACGCCACCGCGCCTGCGCCACTATCCAACCGCGACTTTGGGGGTGTGCTTGCGCGCGTGCTGCATCGGCCATTCTTGGCGCCGCTTCCGGCATTTGTTGTGCGCGCCATCTTTGGCGAGATGGGCGAAGAATTACTTTTGCAGGGCGCGTTTGTGCAACCAAAGAAATTACTTGAGCATGGATTCCGTTTTGACTTTCCCAAATTGGAATCCGTGTTGCGATTTGAATTAGGCAAAATGAAAAACAATTCCACTTCAACCACGGAAAAATAATGAGCGCGACCATTGTTTGGTTTCAACTTGATTTGCGCTTGGATGATCAACCCGCTGTGGGTTTTGCCGTTGCCGCCGGCAACGCCGTGATTCCGGTGTATTGCCTAGACATTGCTCGCGAAGGCAAATGGGCGCCCGCTGGCGCAAGCAAATGGTGGTTGCCTGAACGCCTTTCCAGTGTCGCAGGCGAACATCCAGGCACACAGCTTCAGTAATTGCACAAGAAATTCCGCAATATTTTGGCAAATGACCAACTTTCGTTTTACGCTTGGCGACATGGTCGCGCGACTATCAATCGCGCTTCGGCGTGTTGCACGGTGTGATCCCAGAAGTGGTCAACAAGTTCATGGACTGCGGCGATTTCACCGCGGACTGTTGAAGCAATTCTGTCGCATCTCGGCGCTCATCAGTGACGCGCAGATCATCGAGCCGTTGCTTGACGATCCGAGGCCGGACTATGACTGCAATCCACCGCTATGGCAGGTGTGACAAGCGCGACATGAAAAGTCGCCGTGGATGTAGCGTGGGAATGTCGCGCTGTTACCCGCCACACGACCACCGCCGAGAGCAGGGGAATGAGCGGAAACTACTCCGCGGCGAGGGCGAAGGGTGCCAACGAGCCTGACATTTGTGTTTCAGGACCGCGGTGCTAGATGAAACGCATGAAACCGCCGCTTCGCATTGGATTTGTCGGGCGCCCGCTCGCAATTCAATATAAGAAATTACTGAACTTTTTAGCAAAGGAATACAACACTTTTAACCAATTCAAGTACGATTGTTCTTTAAAAGATCTATCAGAAGAGGTCGTACATTTATCGGAAGGTCATGGCAAAATAACAAAAGTTTTTTTAAAAAACAACTGCGTTTTTAGTGCAATGCTTATAACAAAATTAAATAACATATTTTAAAGTAAAATGTTTACTTCGACAATTAAACTAACTATTTAGATTCAGAATTATGGATATACTTCAACCCATATTTATTGGTGGCTGCCCCCGATCTGGAACAACAATGCTTGGCTCTATGATTGGCTCAATGTCTAGTTGCATTGTCACGCCAGAATCAATTTTTAAACAACAATGTTTTACAAAATTGGATCAATTGGGATCAATTTCTAATGCCGAATTTCTAAAAATTATTACTTTTGAAATGCCATTTTGGAATCTTAAGCTGGATGATAAAATATTTCCCCAAATTATTACAAATGAAAATATAACCTCATCTATTAATATAGTGATACAACAATATGCTGATTATAAATCAAAAAAGAATGTGAAATATTGGATTGACCACACTCCACCGAACATTCTAAGTTCACTCATACTTGGCAAATATTATCCTGAAGCAAAATTCATTCATCTTATTAGAGATCCAAGAGCAGTTGCTAATTCTGTCATACCCAAAGCATGGGGTCCAAACTCTCCAATACAATTCACAAACTGGTGGAAACAACATATTGCAGAAGGCTTAAAGACGGAAGAATATTTTAAAGAGAAATGTATTAGAGTGTTTTATGAAGATTTATTGAGTAATCCAGACTTGGGCATGAAACGAATTTGCGATTTTATTGGAATAGAATTTCATTCCAATCTATTGTTGAAACAAGATTTTCAACCACATATCAACACAAAATACCAGCATCTTCTCGTAGGTCGTATGCCTGATACATCGCGATTAAAAGGATATGAAACTGAATTACACCCAATCAGTCAAATACAAATATCATCAATCCTTAAAGAATGGATAATCTTTTTTGGATATGACTCAATTCATACTAAGATGCCCGACAAATGCACCATCCTAAAATTAAAATGGCTACTACATACTTGCACTCAAATAGTATTGTCTCCCTTTAGAAGAAAGTTGCTTAGAATTCAAAAAAAGAAGCAATTACGGCATCTCAAACGAAATTTTTTATAAAAAAACTAACTTTACCTTAATGTCATTCTCTTCTGGTTTATTGCGTTTTCCAGTCATTGCACGCTTTATTCGAAACTCCTTCTAGTTCTGGCTCTGTTGGACCTGGTTTAGTTTCTCTAAGCTGTGGATCATTATCGAGGTCTCCTGTCACAGGTACAATTATTGCTTGATACTGCCGTTTCACAGTGGACTTGCCGGGCGCTCGCCCGCTACGATAAAAAAGAGAGTTCCTATTAATGTTCAGATCCAAACGATGGCGACGAATCCTAATTGGGACAAATTTGGTTTGTTCCGCTCGTCAAATTAATAGAAATTCGATTTTTAAGTGTTGCGATTTGAATTGGGCAGAATGAAAAAGAATTCCACTTTCATCACGGAAAAATAATGAGCGCGACCATTGTTTGGTTTCAACTTGATTTGCGACTTGATGATCAACCCGCATTGGGTTTTGCCGTTGCCGCTGGCGACGCAGTCATTCCGGTGTATTGCCTAGACATTGCTCGCGAAGGCAAATGGGCGCCCGCTGGCGCAAGCAAGTGGTGGCTACACGAATCCCTCAAGTCGCTTGACGCATCACTTCGCGCCAAAGGCTCGCGCTTGATCTTTCGCAGTGGCGACACCGTGAAAGAGTTGCTGGCCCTGGCCAAAGAAAGTGGCGCCACATCAATCGCTTTCAACCGCCGCTACGAGCCATGGGTGCGTGAGCAAGAAGAAGCGTTGCAAACCGCGGCGCAGTCGCGCGGCATTTCGCTGCATCGCTTTGAATCTTCATTGTTGTTTAATCCTGATGTCATTCGAACAGGCAGCGGTTTGGCGTACAAAGTGTTCACGCCGTTCTGGAAAAATTGCCGCTCGCTTGCCGCGCCCGATGCGCCGCGCGCCGCGCCCACAAAAATCACGCCGCCAACGCAATGGCCCAAGTCGCTTGAACTTTCTGATTTGCAATTGTTGCCCAACAAGCCGTGGATCAAAGGTCTTGCCAACGCGTGGACGCCCGGGGAGTCTGGCGGCGCGGTCAACGTGCGCGCATTTTTAAAGCAAGCGGTTGGCGACTACAGCGTGGGCCGTGATGTGCCAGGCGTTCGCGGCACAAGTTTGTTGAGCGCGCATTTGCACTTTGGTGAAATTTCTGTGCGCCGCTTGTGGCTGGCAACGCAAACGCGCATGAACGATGAGACCAAAACATTTCGCGACAACGCCGACAAATTTCGCGCCGAGCTTGGCTGGCGCGACTTTGGCTACAACGTGCTGAGCAATTTTCCGCGCACCGCCAATGAGCCACTGCGCGCCGAATTTAAGCAATTTCCGTGGCAAGACAACGCTGCGCATTTGCGCGCGTGGCAGCGCGGCATGACTGGCTACCCATTGATCGACGCCGGCATGCGCCAGTTGTACGCCACGGGTTGGATGCACAACCGCGTGCGCATGAATGTGAGCAGTTTCTTGGTGAAACATTTGCGCCAGCATTGGCTTCGCGGCGCCGAATGGTTTTGGGAAACTTTGGTTGACGCGGACTTGGCCAGCAATTCCTTAGGCTGGCAGTGGAGCGCTGGTTGCGGCGCCGACGCCGCGCCGTACTTCCGTATCTTCAATCCAATGTTGCAGGGCGAAAAGTTTGATCCGCAAGGCGACTATGTGAAGCGCTGGGTCCCGGAATTAAAAAACCTCTCGCCCAAATTTATCCATCAGCCATGGAACGCTTCAAGCGAAGAATTGCACATGGCGGGGGTTGAACTTGGAAAAAATTATCCGCGTCCCATTGTTGATCATGTCCAAGCGCGCAACGGCGCGTTAGCCGCGCTGAAAATGTGCAACGCATCACGCGGCGCCGCGCTTGATGCGGAGTGATCTAGCGCCGCCAGATTGCGGATTGCGATTGGCCGTGACAATGTCAGTCAAACCGTCGCCATCAATGTCGGCGACTTTCATGGAAACGGGTTCACCAAGAATTTCAAATGGCGTTTCAGTTTGTAAGCCAGTTGATGTGCCGCGCACCACTTGTAAGAACCCTCTTGGCGTTGCTGTTGGCTAGCCTGTTTAAGTTTCTGCACTGGTGCTGCCAGCTGCGGTGACATCGCTTAGATCATCATCATCAATGTCGCTGCCGTGAACCGTGCGGGGAACGCTGATCAGCGGAACATTGGTTCCAGTTCCACCACTAGAAGCAAAGGTGCGCAAGTTACTGCTAGTGTTTCCAGTTGCATAATTAGAACTTATCGCCATAAAACGACTAGCGCCGCCTGACTTAACTTCACAAACACATGTTGGAATTTCACCAAGAGGAAGCGTGACCACGGCGCCCGCGGTGAAGCCAGTTCCATTATTGATGTACACGCGCACAGTTCTATCGGATAAGCCAACAACAATGTCGTTGCGTGTGCCGTCGCCTGTGAAATCACCAACAGCAAGCGCGGTTGGTGTCGCAGGCAACTCCTTCAGAATGCTTGTTGCACCCAAGTTGCCCAAGCCGTCATTTATAAGCACTTGCACAAAACCTGTTGAACCAGTCTGCATGGCAAGCGCAATGTCATCAAAGCCATCTTTGTTAAAGTCCATTGACTCCGCCGCAATCGCAATATTCCCTACTTCCTGAGCTTGAGCGAAAGCAACGCTTCCAGCACATCCGATTGTGATTAATGTGATAACAAACCACCCCAGCAGTGAATTGAGATCGAGTTTCATTGTGCATTCCTTATAGTAAATCTACACAATTGAAACATGAATGCGATTTGGTTCAAGTCAAGACAAATAAATAATTTATCGATAGGAATTCTCTTTTAAATTGACGCGCGCAGCACGGGAACACTCTTGAAAAGCCCTCCGCACCGATGGCTAAGAGCGCCAATACGTCACCATGTCGCCAAACATTCGCATTGCGCCACCGCGCCTTAGCATGTACGCACTCCCATGAACGCACAAACAACTCCCTCAATTCCCAAGCGCGCACGGTTGCGTCCTCGCACAATCATTGGCATCTTGATCGCTGTGGGTAGCGCGGTGACGGTCATTGGTTGCGTGCGGCAATCAGGCAAGGTTATTTATTTTCACGAGGCAGAGTTACCGCAGGGATGGCCGCTTTTGACGGAAGTCGGCGTGGTCGAAGTGAAGGAATATCCACAGTACCGCGAGGCAGTCGTGACCAAGAATGATGGCGCGGGTGGCGACGAAAAGATGGGATCGATGTTCGGCACGCTGTTCAGTCACATCTCGAAGAACGACATTCCAATGACATCGCCAGTTGAGATGGAATATTCACAACAGGATTCGCGTGCGATGACTTCGATGGCGTTTCTGTATCGCACGAGCGAGACGGGAACTCTGGGAAACGATGGCCAAGTCATGGTGCGCGAGGTCGCGCCGCGCACATATGCGAGTGTTGGTGTTCGCGGCAGTATTAACGACAAGAACTTCGAGTGCGGATTGGCGATCGTCAATGCTTGGATCGCCGCGAATCCGCAGTGGCGAGCTGATGGCACGCCGCGATTCTTTGGTTACAACAGCCCGTTGATTCCTTGGTTTTGGAAGTACGGCGAAGTGCAAGTGCCAGTCGT
>Ga0209190_1000916_pt1 | contig 21079 bp, 23 predicted proteins | sample M_140205_XF_Meta_FD_187315 | JGI IMG/M metagenome (GOLD analysis project Ga0209190, IMG submission 187315) | Freshwater microbial communities from Lake Montjoie, Canada to study carbon cycling - M_140205_XF_MetaG (SPAdes) (version 2) | ecosystem: Environmental > Aquatic > Freshwater > Lake... | reverse complement strand
ACTTTTGGTACAGAGCAACAACACCGGCTTCCATGCCCGCATACACAGGAGCTTGTTTGCCATAAACCGGCTCGGCTTTTGACAACGCGTCTTTGGGGTACTCCGTCACCCATGCTCGTGCTTCTGAAAGATACAAGAAACCCTTGTTGCCACGTATGGCCTGGATGACATCTTCAATTTTACCGGCACTGATTTTTGAACCAAAACCGCCGGACGCACCCTTCCACAAAAATCCAACAAGCGATGCGCCAAAACCAGCAAGGCTTGTGCTGAGCAGGATGACCGTGGCGCGGTTAAAGAAACTACGACGTGTTTCACCAAGTACTTCAACATCGGGAGCAACCCATTGCTCAATTTCCGCTGCTGAAGGAATTGCAAGTTCGGTTGTTGAAGCAGTTGCTGCAGCTTCAAATGCGCGACCAGTAGCCACAGCTGCCGTTGCACTTTTATCGCGCTTCTTTGTTTCACGAGAAAGAGCGCCTGCGCCACGAACACCAGTTTTACGTGATGCAGTAACGAAAACTAAACCTCCTAAAACAGCGATTGCAGCTATTGCTACGGCGATGATAAGAGAAGTGCTCATAATGTGATCCTCACAACTCGAAGAAAATGCCGTCGCGCCATGGGAACGTAAAGTTGAACCCTGGGCCGCGGAAGAACGAACCGATAATTACTAGCACCGCCCAGAACATGAGGTGTACCGTCATGATGCTGGTGACAAATTTGCGATCTTCGGGTTTATTCGAAGGATTGCGATCTATAAATGGGGCAAGAATGAGAATAATGATTCCCATTCCAGGAACAGTTACGCCGGCCACCATGGGGTGGAACATGGTGAGAAGTTCTTGCAGGCCCAAGAAGTACCAAGGTGCTTTCGATGGGTTAGGTGTTTGGTTGAAGTTTGCGGCTTGCAACAGCGGGGCATTCACTACCCACGAGAAAATAAACAGGAATGCTGTGCAGGCAAGTGCGGCTACAAACTCGATTCCGAGCAAGTGCGGCCACGTATGCACCTTGTCGATAGGCGCTGCTTTCACTTCTTGAATAGAGCCCGCCTTCACCACTGTCAGCAAACGCTGTGTGTGACCTCCGGGCCCAGTACCAACAGGTACGCCACCACCAACAGGTGCTGCAACTACAGCAGCTGCTTTGTCGGCAACAGCAACTGCACCTGCAGCTGCTCCACCTGTGCGCGCTGCTTTACTGCGCTCCAAAAGATGGTCGGGAATACGCGAGTCACTTGGACCGCTGCTTGCAGACGAGGCAGCAGCATCTTCTGCAGTTTTTTCGCGAGCAGCTTGTGCGCGCTTCAATAGATGTTCAGGAATCTCAGTCATAATTCACCTACCTGTCACAACGGACCAGAGATACCGCCGTCTTTACGTACCCGCCAGAAGTGGATAGCCATAAAGATGACGATGACGAATGGAAGTAGCAGTACGTGCAACACGTACCAACGCAACAATGTTTCTGCACCAATTTCAACGCCGCCCAAAAGCACGAAACGCACTTGAGCACCCATAATTGGGGTGTAGCCCATCATGTTGGTACCCACCGCAACTGCCCATAGGGCTAACTGGTCCCACGGCAATAGATAACCAGTGAAGGAAAGAAGAAGTGTGAGTGTTAATAACACCACACCAATGACCCAGTTGAATTCACGAGGGGCCTTGTATGCACCGTGATAGAACACGCGTGCCATGTGTAAGAACGTGCTGAGCACCATGAGGTGCGCGCCCCATCGATGCATGTTTCGCACGAGCAAACCAAATGTCACCGAGGTTTGCAGCGTTTGAATATCTTGCCAAGCGTTAGCGGTTGTAGGTCGATAGAAGAACATCAAGAAGATGCCGGTGACCGTGAGCAAAATAAACAAGAAGAACGAGAGTCCGCCTAAGCACAATGTGTAGCTGACCTTTACTGCGTGTCGCTTCACTTTCACCGGATGCAAGTGATACAGAACTGAGTTCATGATGACGTAAGAACGGTTACGTGGTGAATCGGTGTAGCCCTTGCGAAAAATTGAGCCAGGACGGAAGATAGAACTCCACGCTTGGCTGCCTTGCACTTGCGTGCCAATTTTCGCAGCGCGATCTTTCAGCGTTGGGGTGGGTTGATCGTCAATAGTTTTTGCCATAAGGGTGCTCCTTAGAACCGCATGCCGTAGGCGTAGCCGTGGTTACTTGTACGAATATGGGAATCGCCAGTGCCCAAAGGTGCACCCACTTTTCCAAGAATGATGACGCCAGTTGGGCATCGGTCTACACATAATGCGCAACGTGTGCACACATCGTCGTCGATAATGAACATGACTTTGTCCGAAGGGTCGAGTCCTGGCTTTTCAGTGCCTTGCGCTTCTGCCACAGCACTGGGGTCGACCATGTGAATGCACTTCCATGGGCAGATGTCAACGCATCCTTCGCACATGATGCACTCAGATTGATCGATGTGAATGAACTGTTTAGGTTTTACTGCCTTCGACAAGTAGTCGGCATCGACTTCTACTAATTGATATTCAGTAGACCAATCGGGCATTGGTGGGTTGGCGTCTGTTTTTGCCATGAGGCCCCCTATGACTTCCGCACGAGCGGACGCCCGTAGGTAGAAGTTTCAATTTCTTTTGCAGCTTCTTTGCCGCGCTTTTGCCACCAGATGAACAAGAAAATCATGACGCCGATGAACACGCCGTAAATGGCTACTGCAACTATGTCGCGCACAGCTTCGTAAGCAAGCGTGAATGGGAAATGACCTCCTAAAGCCTTCGGCTTCAAGATGTCGAATGGTCCGTGCAGAATTTTATCTTTACGCCACCCGAGGTTTTTATCGGCATGGTCAATCCACTGGTGCGGCACCACGCCATACGCCAAGAACATGACACCAAACACATAGACAGAGCCCAACATTGCTTCGCCCCACGTCAATGGTGTTCCTGGTTTACGCCGTTTCCCAAAAGGAATAATGGCGAGTGCTAACACCATCGTCACAATAAAAGAAAAAATGAATGCCTGGTTCACGCCCGGCCATTTGAGAATGTCGATTGCCAGCATGGATCTCAGGTTGCCTTTCAGGGGTAGCAGTAGAGCGAAACTTCCGTAGAAACTTTAGTCATCTGTCTTGCCGAGAACAGCATTCCTCCACAGATCGGGACTTTTCTCTTTTGCACGTTCTGCACCAATGATTCTCATTTTCTGTGTGAATTGCTCTATCGTGTCCTTCGTGACCGAGATTCCTGAACACCTCCTCAAGCGCTCCCGTGATCGCAAGTCTGGCGAAGGTGCCTCGAGCAGCGAGTCTGCCGGTGCTTCGGGGGAGAACGTTCTAGCAGTTCAAAAGGCTGCTGTACCGGCTAAAACCGCTAAAAATGAGCCTTCCGTGGTTCTTGCGAAGCCCGATTCCCCCCGCGTCGCAGCAGCAAAAAGTCGCAAGAAGATCCCCTTCTGGGCGATGGCAACATTGAGCCTGCTCCCCCTGTGGGGCTTTCTTTACGCCATTGCTTTGAAGCCCGCAGCGAAAGTTGTTGAGGGTCCTCTCGCCGTCGGCAGTCATGTTTACGCTGGGTGTGCCGGATGTCATGGTGCTGCAGGGCAAGGTGGGGCAGGCCGCATTCTTCATCAGGGCGAGGTTTTGAAGACTTTCCCTCATATTGAAGACATGCTGAGCTTCGTCTATACCGGTAGCCAGGCCTATGTTTCCGCAGGAATTAAGCAATACGGCGACCCGAAACGAGAAGGTGGAGCCCATGCCCCACTCTCGTATAACGGAAATGCCATGCCTCAACAGGGAGAAACCTACGGTGGCGGCTTATCCGAGGCAGAAATTCTGGGTGTGGTGTGTCATGAACGCTATGTCATTGGTGGAGCAGACCCGAAGAGTGAGCAATGGGTAGAAGAGTACGAAACTTGGTGCTCTCCTGAGTCGGAAATTTTTAAGGCTCTTGAAACTGGTGGAACTAAGTTCGATTCCATCGCCAAAGATTTCTCGATGCTGAAGAAAAAGCCAAATGAAGTTGGCACGAAGCCTCGTGCAACTACTGCAAACTAAAAGTTAGTTTCCTTCACCGGTGCATGTCACCGCATCTATGTGATCTGCAGACAAGTTCAGCGACACGTTCATGTTGCTTCCAAATTTGTTGATGAATTCTCGCAACGAAACAGTTGGTAATGAACATGATCGCTTTGTTGGCGTTGCAAGTGGAATGACCCAACCGTTACTCAGCACCGCAAAATCTCCGCCATTCAACATGTCAACAACGGGTGGTAACGCAAGACGCGTGAGCAATGTTTCATTGGTTGCAGGAGTGAGCGCAAACCACACCACAGCATCGCCTAACAGCTCAGCAATCAGCACACATGCATTTGGAGTAGAGAAATCTGTGCAGGTAATTTCACCGGGCGTTCCCTCAGCAATAAAGACAGTTCGCGCATCATCAAGCGCCAACCGAGCTGTTGAGCGTGAAGTGCCTTGAACAACTGACCAATCGGTTTCAGCTTGAACTGTATTCACCGATGCGGTGTAGTTCACAAAGTGAACAACTTTGCTCGCTGATTGCGAAGATGAATTGGAGTTAATGAAAAATGCATAAATGAGAAGCGCAAGAACAACAGGAATTCCTAATGCTGCTGCGAACCGTGCACTCAAAAAATTACGCATGAAAAGTTCCTAGTGTTGAACTTGTGCCACTGCACGCTCGGCTGCTCGCGACAACTCTGCAAAAACATCATCGGTATGCGCCAACCCGAAAAATATTGCTTCATAAGCGCCTGGTGCCATTGCAACACCTTCTTTTAGCATCGCGTGAAATAATTGCGCATACATTTTTTCATCGGTTGATTTTGCTTCATCAAAATTGTGCGGAAGTTTTTGGGAAGCTTCACCATTTTTTCCGATGTACATACCTACAAGTGTTCCCACCACGGGGAAATGAGCGTTGATGCCAGCCGCTGCACAAATGTCACGTAGCAACGAGGCACCGTGACGGGCACGCGCAGAAATTTCCATGTACACATCGTCGGTGAGTTCGTTCAGTGCCGCAAGACCAGCCGCAGTTGCTAACGGGTTCCCCGCGAGTGTTCCCGCGTGAAAAACTTTTCCATTCGGGGTAAGAACCGACATGATGTCGCGTCGGCCGCCCACTGCTCCAATGGGAAGACCGCCGCCAATAACTTTTCCAAAACAGGTGAGGTCGGGGCGCACATCGAACTTTGCTTGAGCACCACCCGTTCCTAACCGGAAACCAGTAATGACTTCATCGAATATAAGCAATGCGCCCACGCGATCGCATTCTTTACGCAGCCCCTCAAGAAAACCTGGTACTGGCGCAACAACACCCATATTTGCTGCCACTGGTTCAACAATGACGGCTGCAACATCGGTAGTAAGACGCGGCACAACGTTGTACGGAGCCACCATGGTGTTTGCCACTGCTTCATCGGGAACCCCAGCAGTTCCTGGCAGTCCAAGTGTTGCAATGCCGCTTCCGCCCGCCACTAACAATGCATCGGTCGCACCGTGAAAGTTTCCGGCAAACGTAACAATGATTTTTCTACCTGTTGCACCTCGTGCAAGACGCACTGCAGTACTTGTGGCTTCAGTGCCACTGTTCATGAGCCGCACTTGTTCGCAACTTGCAACACGAGTACTAATTGCTTCGGCGAGTTTCATTTCACGTGGCGTCGGAGCTCCATAAGAGGTGCCGTCTAGCGCCGCTTGCTGAATTGCTGTCGTGACTGCAGGGTGTGCGTGACCGAGAATGATTGCCCCGTAGCTCTGCACAAGGTCTACATATTTCTTTCCTTCAACATCCCAAATATGGGCGCCATTTCCGCGCGCCACTATGTAGGGCGAACCACCCACCGACTTAAATGCTCGAATTGAACTATTCACTCCGCCGGGAATGACATCACTTGAGCGGGCGAAGAGTTTTGCATTGCTTGGTACTCCCTTGCCCACACATAATGTGGCGACACATTTTGCAGCGATACAAGATGCTTCGTCGCAATAAGGAATGGACTGTGCTGAATTAATTGCCATGTCAGCCATTGTGTTCTGCAAACCAACGGGTGAAATACGTGAGAATCATGTCTGCTCCGGCACGCCGAATGGCCGTGAGTTGTTCAAGTGCCACAGTGTCGTGGTCGATCCATCCATTAGCGGCCGCGGCCTTCACCATGGCGTACTCACCACTCACGTGATATGCCGCAATGGGCAAATGCGTCATTGCGCGCACGGCAGAGATGACATCGAGATACGAAAGAGCGGGCTTCACCATAACTATGTCTGCACCTTGGTCGATGTCGGCTTGCACTTCAACAAGTGACTCACGCACATTACGAAAATCTTGCTGATAACCCTTGCGATTGCCTCCATTGGCAATGCTGACATCTACAGCATCGCGAAACGGGCCATATAAACCCGATGCATATTTCGCCGAGTACGCCATGATGGCAACATCACTAAACCCGTTGGCATCGAGTGCACTACGAATGACACCAACTTGCCCATCCATCATGCCACTAGGTGCAACAACTTGTGCTCCTGCACTTGCTTGAGCAACTGCAATTTTCGCATACACATCAAGCGTGGAATCGTTGTCGACATCGCCATTTTTTCCAACGATGCCACAGTGCCCATGGCTGGTGTACTCATCAACACACAGGTCGGCCATAAGCACTAGTTCGCTTCCAACAGTTTTTTCTAGACGCTTTAAGGCAACTTGCACAATTCCTTGAGGGTCAAATGCGCCAGAACCAATTTCATCTTTTTTCTCTGGCACGCCAAATAAAATGACGCCACGTACGCCAAGCGATACAAGTTCTTGAACTTCTCGTTCTAATGAATCTAAAGAATGTTGCACAACTCCGGGAAGAGATGAAATGGGTTGGGGTGAAGTAATTCCTTCCTTCACAAAAAGTGGGGCTACAAAATTACTTGTATGCAAACGAGTTTCAGCAACGAGTTCTCTCATAGCTGAAGATGTGCGAAGTCGACGAGGGCGCGATACGGGAAATGCCACAACCGAATGTTACGGAGGTTGTTACGCAAAAAGCACAGCAAGGGCGGCGCAAATACCCTCAGGAGTTGGTACTTCAGCCACGGCATGAACCTTTAGCCCAAGTGACGTCGCAACTTTTTGCGTCACCGGCCCTATGACAACAACTTTTCCTTTGAAATCTGTGCCCAGTGACGACACCCAACTTCGCGCGGCGCTGCCCGACGCAAAAATGACTGCGTCGCCGTGTTGTACCTGTTCGCGAGTCTCACCTGATGGAACACAAAGAGCGGTGCGATACGCGTTCACCCGAGTTACTTCCCAACCCTTTTCAGCAAGCCCAGTAACGACCGTTAGGTCGGCACTTTCACCTTGCACAAGAAGCACCGTGTTTCCCTCTGAACCATTTGCATGACTAGGGAAGCTCTGCACTAGCCCCTCTCCGCTTGGCACTGCGGCCTGCACATCAATTTCAATTTGCAACACATCTTCAATGACCTGTCGGGTTCCATTTCCCAGAACAGCTATGTGCGGAATGCGCATTGCGTTATTGATTGAGTGCTGAAGTGCACCAGTCACTCGACGTGCCCCATTTGGCGATGACACCACTATCCACTCATAAGAACTGATAGTTGCCAGTGCTGCATCGCGGGCCGCACCCCCATCGAGAGGTTCAACAATTTCAATGAGCGGCAACGAAATAACATGAGCACCTGCGGCACTCAACACATCTACTATTGGTCCTGCCTGTTCTTCAGCACGTGTCACCACAATCTGCCGACCACTGAGCGGCAATGAGGACACTTTCCTAACGCCTTCCAATTTGATCGCGTGAAGTTCGTGCCAGTTGAGCAGCGATGAGCGTTGCATTTTCTTCATCTGAAACATCGGCTTGCATAGAGATTGATCGAGCTTGTGCTGTGTCATCTGAAGCCAGGAAAGTGGTGAGAATATTTCGTTCATCTACAAATGCGCCAACGGGAAGCGAACAGCCGCTACCCAAAACACTTAAAAATGCACGTTCAATTTCCACAGCATGTCGTGTGGCCTTGTGATCGATTGACTGAACAAATTGTTGCGTTTCTAAGTCTCCGAATCGATGTTCAACAGCAACACAGCCTTGGCCCACCATCGGGACAAAAAACTCGGGATCAAGAACTTCGGTAATTTTTTCTGTGAGTTCTAACACCTGAAGAGCCGCAACCGCCATGACCACTGCGCCACCAACAGGCACTTTTTCTAGTCGCGTTCCAATATTGCCGCGCAATTCAACAAATTGAAGATCGGGGCGCATCACACGCAATTGTGCACGTCGGCGAACTGAACCTGTAGCAATAGTTGCCCCTATTTCAAGTTCTTGAAGAGTGCTCCCAATGAGAGCATCGCGCGCATCGCGTCGCGCACACCAAGCTCCAATTTCTAAACCATATTCAGTAACGGTAGGAAGGTCTTTTGCTGAGTGCACTGCAATATCGGCGCGCCCATCGAGCACTGCCTGCTGTACTTCTTTCACAAAAATACCTTGGCCTGCCATCTGGTGCAGTGGAACATCGGCACGCTGGTCGCCCTTGCTTTCAACAAAAACGAGTTTGCATTCAACTTCAGGGTTCTCGCGCGTTATTGAGTCGGCAACAAATTGTGCCTGTGTGCGGGCCTGTGGGCTTGGCCGGGTGGCAATGCGAAGAATCTTTTGTGTCACTGGCGGCTCATGCTCATCAGTGAAGATGAAAGAGGTCGCGCACGGCATCGGCTAGGCGCTCACCTTGCGGAGTTCCAGCACCTTCTTTTAACCGCACAGCAGGTTGATGCATCATTTTTGCCGTGATTCCTTTGGTGAGTGCTTCAACGGCTTCGCGCTGTTCATCGGTTAATGCAGCGAGTCGTTTTGCATACCGTTCTATTTCGGCGGTACGAATTTCTTCTGCAGACTCGTGCAATGCAGCAATGAGTGGTGCAGCCTGTCGCGCCGTTGAGTCGATGGTGTACCGCTCTAACTCTTGCGAAATAATGACGCGTACTTTTGCGGCTTCACCTTCGCGCTGTTCAACACCTTTGCGCGCCCAATCACGAAGGTCGTCGAGGTTACGTAATTCAATGTTTTCCAGATCGCCCACATTTGCTTCCACGTCTCGGGGAACTGCAATATCGACCACGAAAAGTTTTTTGCCAGAACGCACACCCATTACTTGTTGTGCTTTTTCATAATCGAGAATGAAATTTCCCGAGCCGGTGCACGTAACGAGAACGTCGGCTTGATGCAATGCTGTATCGAGACTTTCTAGCGGCAAAGTAGATGCGCCTAAACGGTTTGCGAGTTCTTCACTTCGCGCTCCCGTGCGATTCACTACCGTAATTTCTGTTGTGGGGTTTGCTGCAATAGCAGTAGCTACGCCTTCGCCCATTTCCCCTGCACCAACGATGAGTACTTTTTTATTTGCCAAAGTGCCGAGAAGATCGCGCGCCATTTCCACTGCCGCAAATGATATTGATGTTGTTGAACGAGAAATAGCAGTTTCGGTGCGTGCTCGTTTTCCTGTTTCAAGTGCATGACGGAAAAGCAGATTTAAAGTAGATCGCGATGCACCTTCACCTTGCGCGTTGGTCCATGCATCGCGTACTTGCCCAAGAATTTCATGCTCACCAATGACTGCGGAATCGAGTCCACACGCCACTTCAAAGAGATGCGTAATGGCTGCGTCGTCATGTTGGCTGTAGAGATGGTTGTTCAATTCATCGGGTACCAGCCCACCCAGTTCGCAAAAGAAATCACTGATGTCGGCATACGCCGCATGAAACTTTTCAGTTACTGCGTACACCTCGGTGCGGTTACACGTCGACAGCACAACCGCTTCACGAATGTTGTTACGTGATGACAACGAATGTAAGGCCTTCGCCATATCTGTGGGGTTGATCGCGACCTTTTCCAGCACCTGCAAAGGGCTCGTGCGATGGTTTACACCAATGACAACAACAGACATACAGTGCCTACGCTATGCGCTCACAGCACGTGAGGAGGTAGTCGTTCCTTGGATGTGACTTAAAGAATTCACTTTTTGTTGCTCGTAATAGCTCAAAATCTGCAATTCCCCGGCCAAATCGACCTTGCTGATATGTACCCCTCGCGGAACTGACAAGACAATAGGCACGAAATTGAGGATGGAACCGACTCCCGCCCGCACCAAGCGATTCACTGCTTCCTGGGCAGTGGCGGCAGGCGTAGCGAGAACCCCAATGTTGACACCGCGCGTTTGCACCACTTCCGACAGCTCATCGAGGTGTTGTACGCATATTCCGCCCACCTGAGTGCCTATTTTGCTGGGGTCGGTGTCGAAAACGCCCACCAAACCAAAACCGCGCTCAACAAAGCCTCCGTAGTTAGCCAGGGCCTGGCCCAAGTTGCCTGCCCCCACAATGACGATGGGCCATTCATGGTTGACCCCTAACTCGCGCTGAATTTGATAGGCGAGAAAAGCAACCTCGTAGCCAACACCTCGCACCCCATAGCTGCCCAGGTACGACAAGTCTTTACGCACCTTTGCCGCATTAACGGCAGCAAGTTCAGCTAGTTGGTCACTGGAGATATGAGTAACCCCTTGGGCAGTTACTTCGCCCAATAAACGCAGGTACATCGGCAAGCGAATAAGGGCTGCTTCTGGGATTTTGCGACGCGGGGAAATCGACACGCTCTTAGGTTAGGCGCTCGTGCAGGTTTTCACAAAGTCTGTCGACCTTTCCTTTCCCCTAACCTGAGGTGATGGAAAACAGTGCCCTTGCCGCCAGCGCTGGCCTCATTTCCCTTGCTTTTTGCCTGCTCACCTACGACCGCTGGTTACGTCGTCGCGCAGCACACGACCTGGCATGGACCATTGCAATGGCTTTATTTGCACTTGGCGCAGGTTCATTGTGGTGGGCCGAGAGTCGAGGTTGGAGCGCAGCGAGCTTTCGGGTCTTTTTTCTCACCGGAGCCATTCTCAATGTTCCTTGGCTTGGCCTCGGCACGGTCTATCTCTTGTTCGGACAACGCGTTGGCCATGCCGTTCGCACTGTTCTTATTTTGTTGTCGGGCATCGCAGTTGGCGTGGTACTCACCGCACCAACGAAACGCGCGGTAGACCCAGAGAACTTCCCTACCGCAAAAGAATTGTTTGGTGTTGGTCCGCGACTCTTTGCTGCACTCGGTTCAGCAATTCCTGCCCTCGTCATTATTGTGGGCGCCTTGTGGTCGGCACTGCGCATTATGCAACATCGTGTACCTGCTGCAACTACGTCGGCGCGACGCGCAGCAATTCACCCCAAACAACTTGCGGCTGGCAACTTACTCATCGCCCTCGGTGCAATTGTGTTATCAGCTAGTGGAACCATTGCAGGTCGACTTGGCAAAGACCGGGCATTTGCCATCACACTACTTGTAGGTGTTTCGATTTTATTTGCAGGCTTCATAGTGGCATCTAACGCTGTTGCTGTGCGCAAAGAGCGGTTGCGTTTGCTTATCGCAACATCAACAGTTGCACAATCCCTACAACAAGAATGACTCCGAGAAGGAGTCCGACAACCAAAGTAGTAGCGGGTCTCATAGCAATAACCTAGCGGAACTCACGTTGCTATTCTGATGCACTTTTTTTACCAATGTGCACTGCAGTCGACACTTGACTTGCTTCTCCTGCACGAAGAACCACTTGATCGCCTACACCTACTCCCACATCACGTGCTGCAGAGTCTTGGTCTTTTGCAATAGCCAACATCCCATACGAATCAATGACTAAACCAATTCCACCAGTAGGAATTAACGCAAATGCCGTAGCAATAGTTGCCGATCGAGCAACGCCATCAACCACGATGGAAAGCAACAGTGACCCACCCGACAAAAGAATTGCAACATCTTCAAGGCCCACATTGAGTTGACAATTGCCGAAGTGATCAACCCACGTCACTTCAGAAATAATTTCTGTCTCGCCAATTTGTGGAAGTGTCACGAGGCCAGGCATGAGGAGATCGGCATCTATTGCATCACCTAGTTCCTCGAAGGGAACTCCGCTACATAAATGCGCAGCTACTGGAGCAAAAATATCTCGACCTGCAAATGTTGATCCGGGTGCAGGGAGGTGCAGTGCGACATTGTTTAACACAACGGCTCGCTCGACTCCACCCACCATTCCAGCAGCAGGCGCCAACAAACCATTGTCGGGACCAATAAGAATTCCTTCGCCGCCAGCAATTTCCAATGCAATGGCTTTACGTTGCGTGCCAACACCTGGGTCAACAACTCCAATAACAATTCCGCGAGGCACGTATTGAATACAACGAGCAAGCATCAAAGAGCCTGCACGCACGTCGTACGCAGGAACATGATGTGCAAGATCGGTAATGCGCGTATGCGGGGCAAGGTCAGCAATAACTGCTTTCATTACTCCGACAAACTCATCGGCAGTTCCGTAATCGGTGAGAAGTGAAATGTGGTCGTAAGGCATCACATCTCTTTCCTATCTGAAGAATGAGAACAACTGGAAACTCACAGAAAACGAACGAAGGGGTCGGTGTCAACCCCCCGATGACACCGACCCCTAAGGCGCGGCCCTTGCGGGCGCGACTCCCGAGCAGCAAGCCACTCGGTGATCTCCACGTACGTTACGCACAAGTTCACTAAATGAGAAAGATGTCACTCAATTTGTGAAACATTTTCCTATTTTTATACGCGATCAGATACTTTCTTGCCATTTTTGATGGTTTTGAGTTACTTCTGTGCATCGTTGCCCATCTCTCGGCTGCGCTCTGTGGCGGCTCGAACCGCCTCCACGATGGCCTCACCCACACCTGACGAACGCAAGCTCGCAAGACCTGCCGCAGTGGTTCCGCCAGGCGAGGTCACTCGCTCCCGCAATTGTGCAGGAGACTCTGTGCTTTGCGCAAGAAGCACCCCGGCACCACGCAACAATTGCCGCACTAACGGGTCGGCTAACTCTGCATCAATTCCCATTTCTTTCGCTGCCGCCATGAGCGACTCTGCAATATAAAAAAGATACGCCGGCCCCGAACCAGTGAGCCCAGTGATGGCATCTATTTGTTCTTCTTGAACACGCACGGCAATTCCGACACTGCCTAAAACTTCTACGGCAAACTTTTCGCTGCTTTCAGTACATGACGTTCCCAAGGCAAAACCGGCTGCGCCTTCACCAACGAGTGAAGGAGTATTGGGCATAGCGCGAATAACAGCTACGCCATCGCCAGCAGCTTTTTGCAATGTTGCAAGAGAAACACCTGCGGCAATAGACAACACCGTTTGCGCGCCAGCCTGCACTGCAAGAGCTGTTGCTTGCGCAGCATCGGCAGGCTTCACAGCAATAACTACCGCACTGCATTTCTGTACGAACTCTTCTATATGAACACCAGGAAAAGTTGAAGTGAGAGTTTTTCTTTGATCTGGTGACAACTCAACAATGGTGAGCATGCTTGGGGCAAGACCTGCGCGCAATAGCCCATGAGCCAACGCGGCTCCCATGTTTCCGCCGCCGATGATGGTGAGTGATGCTTGTTCCACATCAATGACGTTACTCTGCAAAGCGCGAGGCAAAACCAATTCGAATAAGAACAGGGAAATGAGTTTCGACGGCAGCGAACAAAGTACCTATCACACGGTCAATTTCATTTTCACTTAAAACCGAGAGCGGGAGTTCTCCACGTAGGAAAAGAGCATCTTCTACACCAATGGAAAAGTGTGCTCCTGTGAGTTTTGCATTGCGACGCAAAGCTTGTTCATATAACAGCTCGGCATTTTCCTCTGGTGCAGGCATCACATAGGTCTCGTAACGTAATGTGCGCTGCCCCAAGGTGAGCCAAATTGTTGTGAATTCTTTTTCCTCGCCATGCATTCTGATGAACCATCGTCGTGGTGCTTCGGGGTCGCGCCCTGCATCTACAACAACTTCATGACTTTGCCGATATGCGGCCAGCCACTCATCGACGTGGCGAGCAATCACACCTATATCGGGCTCGGAAAAGAGCTCGCTCATGTGGCGTTACCGACACTCCACACGATCACGTGTGGAAACGTCTGCGTAAACGCGACGTAAGCGAGCAGCAGCGAAGCTCCAGGTGTAATCGCGTGCTTTTGCAGCTGCCTTTGCTCCCATCGCGCGAGCCATAGTGGGATGCGCCAACAGTTCATCAATATGTTCTGCAAATAATGCGGGGTCACGACGAGGAACCAGGTAACCAGTTTCTCCATTATCAATGATGGTGAGAAGTCCGCCCACCGCACTTGCTACAACGGGAATACCGCATGCTGCAGCTTCAAGTGCCACCAAGCCAAAACTCTCGCTACGACTTGGCACAACCACTACATCGGCAGCTCGGTAGTACGTAGACAACATGTGATGCGCTTGTGGTTCAACAAAGCGGATGTTGTTGTGTACGCCAAGACCACGCGCAAGTTGCATGACCTTTTCTAATTCGTCGTTTCCATCGCTGCCACTCGCACCACCCACCACAATGAGTTGCGCATTTTTTGCGCTTAACTGTGCCAGAGCCTGAACAGCAACATCAAGACCTTTCAGCGGTTGAATGCGGCCCACAAAGAGCAAAACAGGAACATCGAACGCAATACCCAAAGCATGCCTTGCACCACGTTTTTCACCCGGTGCAAAAAATGCATGCTCTACACCCGGTGCAACAATTTCTAATGTTCCGGGTGGATTGCCGTACAAGTCGATGAATTGACGTTCTTCTTCGGTGCATGAAACACAAATTGCGTCTGCACAACCAATGATGTCTGATTCACTTTTCTCACGAATATCAGATTCAAAATCGCCGCCTTGAGCTTTCACGCGCGCAAGAGTATGAAAAGTAGTGACTAAAGGAAGATCTAATTCATGTTTGAGTTGATGCGCCGACAAACCCGACAACCAGTAATTGGCGTGCAGCACATCAACACCCCCCGAGGCCACGATGTGTGCACGCACATTTTCTGTGAATTCATCGACAACCGAGAGCAACTCATTTTTCGGCAATTCAAAACTTCCAGCAGGAATGTGTACCACCCGATGATTGGGTTCAACGTTGACCACTTCAGGAAGGCCTTCTTGCCAGGCACGTGTGTAAGTAGTGCAATCTAAACCAGCATGAGCAAGTGCCGACACAAGTTCGCGCACGTAAACATTCATGCCGCCACCATCGCCAACCCCTGGCTGAGCCAACGGTGAGGTGTGCATCGAGATCACTGCAACGCGCTTCATGGAAAGGTCAACCTATCGTCGGATTTACATATGACCGATAGACGCTTAAAAGGGTCTCTTTTTGCACCGCCGAGAGGTGGGCATCGCCCTTGATTGCCGCTTCCACCGAGCCAGCCATGGCCACGGTGTTGTGCTCGGCAAAGCGCTCTGCGTCGCTGTCTAATATGCCAGCTTGGACATACAAGGTTTCCGCTGATATCTGCAGTGCCTTGGCAATTTGCTGCAAAATGTCGGCCGACGGTTTGCGCAAGCCCCGCTCAATTTGCGACAAGTACGGGTTAGAAATTCCTGCGATGCGCGAGAGGTCTCTAATGGACTGCTGAGCAGCTTCGCGACGAGCTCGAATGAATTCGCCAAGTTCAAAGAGACGTTGGTCCATTATTCCAACAAAGAATTGATGTTGGCCCCACCGTTTTTATACCGAGCCACTAGCTCTGCACTCAAAGCATCAATTTGTCCAAAGAGTGATTTGCGATCTGTTGACTGCACCATCTCGAAAGCTTCTAATGCGGTGATTAACGCATCGAGTTCTCCCAATGAGAGTTCAGCGAAGTCGGCAAAATGGAAGGTATCGCACAGTGTGGTGAGCTCCGCTAGACGCGGGTGATGTGTAGGAACTTCAGTATCGCGTGGTGGACGCGCAGAGCCTCCGCCTTGTTGCTGGCCAAACACTGCTGCTAACTGTTCCGGTTGAGCATCGAGAGATTTACCGACACCACGTTTTAGTTTCTCTTCACGCACAACATCGAGTCGACCTTGTGCAAGACGTCGCACAAATGACACCGCATCTTCTTCATTTTGAAGTTCAGTACGCAACGTGCGCAGTTCTGGAAGTGTGAGCGACGCAGGATTCATACCGTCAAAAACCTAGATCTCGAAAAAGTTGCGATATGCGTACTCTAGAGCCCACCGGAAACCGGAGGAAGGACAGCCACTTCATCGCTGTCACACAACATCGCCTCTCGGCCGACTTCTTCTCCGTTCAGCCACACCCGACACGTGGCAAGCACCTCGGCAAATGGAGTTCCGTATCGACCAACAGCCGCGTCGAGGAGACCGCCTACCGATTTTTCAGCGAAAGTATCACTCCCACACCCAGCAGCCTCTCGAGCCGATGCAAAAAGTCGCAAAGTTGCCATCAAGGAGAGCGTACAGAATGAAATCTGTTGCCCTTTCAGCCAATAACCTGCAAGTCGTGCCCGAAACAGCTCCCACTCGCCTTTTGCTCGTTCGTCACGGGCAATCCGAGTGGAATGCTCTCGGAAAAATGCAAGGGCACGCCGATTCGCCACTCTCTGCTGAAGGACGCAAACAAGCACGCAACGCGGCGCGGCGGCTCGGCGTTTTTGACCTCATCATCTCGAGTGACCTCCAACGAGCAAGCGAAACCGCCAACCTCATTGCCGAGGAAATGGGGCTCGGAGTTTTACCCCCACATCCCGGCTTACGCGAAATCAACGTCGGCCCCTGGCAGGGCCTCACTCGCCGAGAAATCGACAAGAAGTTTCCCGGCTATGTCGAACACGACATGCGTCCCCCTGGTTATGAACCCGACCATGAAGTTTTTGCGCGCGTCAGCAGTGCGCTCTTCGACATTGCTCGCGACCACCCCGGAGCAATGGGGCTCGTGGTCACCCACAGTGGCATCATTCGTGTCATGCGCCGCACACTTGGCTACCCCGACCAACGTAATCACCGCAACCTTGAGGGTTGTTGGTTCACCTTGAATCATGACGGGCGCCTCGAAGTGTCGGACTCCGTCAATATTTTGCGTAATACCACTACAAGCGACACACTATAAATCGCATGCGATTTGACGATTCCTATTCGCCATCAGTGCGTCAACATGTCACATTGCTCACCATTGCACGTACGAGCACGAACGCTTGTTACCGCTTCGCTCCACCTTTTTTAGCAATCATTGCTCGCGGCTTCAACGTCTCTATTGCGCAAATGGGCATTGCGCTCACCATCGCCGAACTCACTGGTTTGGCATCGCCACTCATTGGGCATCGTGTTGATGCAATGACCCGTCGCCGTGCATTGCGGCTTGGCTTATTTGGTGTTGCATTAGGAACACTCATCACCGCAAGCGCACCACACCTCGCCTTTTTTACCTTGGGAATTATCGTTCTTGCTGCCTCCAAAGTTGCTTTTGATGTTGCCCTCGGTGCATGGGTGGCCGACCACGTTCCATGGAATCGACGCAGCAAAGTTGTTGGGTATACCGAAACTTCGTGGGCACTTGGTCTGCTGTTGGGCGTCACCACGATGGGCCTCATCACCGCGGTCACCAACTGGCGTGTTGCTTATGTAACTGGCGCAACTGCCGTACTCATCTTGGGTCTCATTGTGAGTAATCGACTCCCTGCCACCGACGATGCCATTCATGAACACAACGATGATCTTGAAATGCACCTTGAGCACGGCGTCTTGCGTCGTGGAAGTTGGTACGCCATTGCTTCATGTTTCACCCTTATGGGTGCAAGCCAATGCATATTCGTCACTTTTGGCCCGTGGCTAGAAGACACTTTCCGTTACTCTGCCGCAAATATTGCAACAGTTGGTTTTGCTTTAGGTGCAGTAGAACTTTTTGCATCAACGTCAAGTGCGAAGTACACCGATGCGTGGGGCAAAGAGCGAAGCGTTGCTATGGGTGCTTCGCTCATGGTGCCCGCGGCACTTCTTATTGCCTTCACCAGCCACAACATTGTCACTGGTCTCATCGGCCTATTAGTGGTGCTCATGGGTTTTGAGTTTGCTGTTGTCAGCTTGCTCCCGCTTGGCGCTCAACTTGTTCCTGGCAAACGTGGCCGCGGCATGGGGCTACTCATTGGCGCCGGAACTTTGGGCCGCGCCACGGTGTCGATTGCCGCAACACGTTTATACGACCAGCACGGAATTCCACCTGCCGCCATTGGCGCCGGGCTTCTTGCATTAGGAACAGTGCTTCTCGTTTCTATGCACGCAAAAATTGCAGAGAAGTACTAATTACTGGGCCTAGCCGGCGTAGCGGTTGGTAATGGGCAATCGTCGATCTTTCCCAAAAGCCTTTGTACTCACTCGCACTCCTGGCGGGCACTGCCGCCTCTTGTACTCGTTCATGTCAACTAGTCGTGCAATGCGACGTACCAGCACTTCGTCGTAACCGCGCGCAATGATGTCACTTGCCGTGAGATCAAACTCGACATACATTTCCAAAATTGCATCGAGCACCTCGTACGCAGGAAGTGACTGATCGTCTCGCTGATCTGGTCGCAACTCTGCTGATGGTGCTTTGTCAATGATGGCACGAGGAATGAGCGACTTACCCGCACGTTCATTGACCCATTCGCACAGTTCATACACCGTGGTTTTAAGAACGTCTTTGATAATTGCAAAGCCACCGACCGAGTCGCCATACAAAGTGAAATAACCCACAGCAAGTTCACTCTTGTTCCCAGTGGTCAGCACCATCCACCCATGCTTGTTTGACAATGCCATGAGAATCATTCCACGCACTCGACTTTGTAAATTTTCCTCCGTGAGATCTTCGGCTTTGCCAGCAAAACTTTCTTCGAGCATCGACAAGTACGCCGCAAAAGCTGGCTCAATAGGAACTGACTGACACGGAATATTTAAGTTTTGTGCAAGTTCAAAAGCATCGTCTTTCGAACCATCGCTTGAATATCGCGATGGCATCGACACGCCATGTACGCGTTCGGCGCCGAGCGCCTCTACAGCAATCGCTGCTACGAGAGCTGAGTCAATGCCACCCGAGAGCCCAATAACGACATCGGTGAAACCATTCTTTTTTACGTAGTCACGTGTTCCAAGCACCAAAGCTGCATGAATGCGCTCCAATTCAGAACTTGCCGTATTTTCTTCATGTTGTGCAGAAACAAACACAACATCACCTTGTGAAGTGACGTCACACACCAAAAGATCTTCTGAGAAAGAGGAGGCACGAGCTTGAATGACTCCGTGCGCATCGGCCACTAACGACCCACCGTCAAAGACCAACTCGTCTTGTCCACCAATCTGATTTACATACGCAACTACAACACCGTTATTTCGTGCACGACTTGATATCAATTCATCTCGTTGAGTTGGTTTGTTGCGATGAAATGGCGAGCCATTAATGCTGATGCACAACTTTGCACCTTGTTGTGCTTGCTGCTCTGTCGGGTCGCCTACCCACAGGTCTTCACAAATAGAAACAGCGAACGGAATACCGTTGCAGGAGAAAATATCTTGGATGCTTGGACCAGGAGTGAAATAGCGCTCTTCATCAAACACGCTGTAGTTCGGCAAAAGTTGTTTGCGGTAAACACCAAGAATTTTTCCATTTTGCGCAACGGCAGCAGCATTAAAAAGAATGCGCTCTTCACCACCTTCAACTTGCACCGCAACTGAATCGACAAAACCAATAACGGCAATGCAGTTGCCCGTTGCTTCCACAACGCTGTTGAGCGCGCGCATATTGTCGGCAAGAAATCCGGGCTTCAACACCAGATCTTCTGGGGGGTAACCCGTGATCGAAAGTTCAGGGAAGGCCACAATGTCGCAACCAGCGCCAACGGCCGTTGCGTACTCGCGCAAGATCAGCGCAACATTGCCCACCAGGTCGCCCACGGTGGGGTTGACCTGTGCGAGACCAACTCTCATCGCCGAACCTGGCGTGAAGCGCCTAATTTGTGGGTTTCCAACACGTTCTCAGGCTACCGAACTCACTCTCACCCATGCACTTTGTATTAGGCGCCCCTTACATAAATGAGGACGCTTCACACAGAGTTAACAATTGAGAAATGGAAGTGAAACTGCTTCTTGGCAACATAGAGCAATCACTTCTGGGCTTTGGCTCAGTACCACCCATATGGAAGGAACTGCCGTGCCATTTCAGGCCGAATACATCTGGATCGACGGTGTGAAACCCACACCTACATTGCGTTCAAAAACCAAAGTCATGGCTGACGACGAAAAGATCTCCGTATGGGGATTCGACGGTTCATCAACAGAACAAGCTGGTGGCGATTCATCAGACTGCGTTTTGCGCCCAGTCTTTTCTTGCCCAGACCCCATTCGTGGCGGCAAGAACATCCTCGTCATGTGTGATGTTCTTCAAGCAAAAGACGACAGCCCACACCCAACAAACACTCGTGCTGCTTTAGCTGAACAAGCAAAGAAGTACGCCGATCAGGAAATGATCTACGGCATCGAGCAGGAATACACCATGTTGCGCCTTGATGGCACACCATTTGGTTTCCCTGTTGGTGGTTTCCCTGCTCCACAAGGCCCTTACTACTGTGGCGTCGGCGCAGGCCGCGTTGTGGGTCGTGAAATTATTGAAGAGCACACACAGGCTTGCATCGATGCTGGTCTCATGATCTCTGGCACCAACGCCGAAGTAATGCCTGGTCAGTGGGAATTCCAAATTGGACCCGCAGATGCATTAACTTGCAGCGACCACATGTACGTGGCACGTTGGCTCTTGCAGCGCATTGCTGAAGATTACGATGTGGTCATCTCATTTGCCGCAAAGCCAATGAAGGGCGACTGGAACGGTGCTGGTGCACACACCAACTTCTCCACCAAGGCAATGCGTAACGACACCAACTTGAAGGCAATCACAGCAGCTTGTGAAGCCCTCGGCAAGCGCGTCATGGAACACGTCGACCACTACGGCGACGACATTGCAAGCCGCCTCACCGGAAAGCATGAAACTGCTCCGTACAACAAGTTCAGCTACGGCGTGTCCGACCGCGGTGCTTCGGTACGTATTCCATGGCAGGTTGGCCGCGATGGCAAGGGTTACGCAGAAGACCGCCGCCCGAACGCCAACGTCGACCCGTACACCGTTACCCGTCTCATTCTTGAGACCGTA